>AF_2010_repII_A1DRAFT_10000026_pt1 | contig 20528 bp, 20 predicted proteins | sample AmaForreplicIIA1_FD_9195 | JGI IMG/M metagenome (IMG submission 9195)
GCCAGCCCCAAGCCAGAGCAGCCTGAGCTTGAGCCGGACTTGTGAGTGACGTAACGGCAGCAGTCATCAGGGCCGCCGTAAAAGCTGTAGTGCGTAACAGTTTCATGTCGCCCTCCTACGAACACTTTCCCCCGAACAGCTCTGCGTTATGTGAAACAATTCACGGGGAACATCGTTCCGGCCCGTAGATCCAGCCGATGAGGGACATTTGATCCTCTCCGGTTTTGCTAGGGGTCGACGTGCTTACGAGAACGCGGCAACTGAACCCGCCGTTTGCGTAGTGCAGCCAGCAACCCTTAGAAGCCTAAGTGAGGCAACAAACTACGACCAACCCCAAGTGCGTATTCTGCTTGGGGTTCTTTTTGTGGCGACGGGCTTCAATAATTGTTGCGCAACGAGGCGAGAAGGATTGCGGAGCTACTACGAAAGTGATGATTTTAGCAACGCTAAGAGTGCTGGCAGTATGGAGAAACAAATGGTGGCTCTGTTGGCTCACTAGTGAGCAATCGCAATCGAACTCCTGGCTATCACAGGCGGTTGCTGTCGCCAAGGGCGCTCTCAAAAAGGTGATTTTATGCCGGAATATCAGCTTTACTGCTTTGCCCAATCGGGCAACGCCTATCGCGCGGCGCTGATGCTCAACCTGATCGGCGCCGACTGGCAGCCGGTTTTCGTCGATTTCTTCAAGGGTGGTGAAACTCGCACTCCGAAATATCGCGCCGAGGTCAACGAGATGGGTGAAGTGCCGGTGCTGGCGCACGGCACCAAAAAGCTCAGCCAATCCGCTGTAATCCTCAGCTATCTCGCCGAGCGGACCGGGCGGTTCAAACCGCAGGGCGAAGATGGGCGCCTTGAAGCATTGCGCTGGATCATCTTCGATAATCAAAAGGTCAACGGTTTTCTCGGCCCATATCGCTTCTTAAAGAACTTCGCGCGGCCGACCGGAGATCCCGCGGTGTTGACGTTCCTCAAGGGTCGGATCGATGGCAATCTCGCGGTGGTCGATCAGCGACTGGGCAAGGCACCATTTCTACTCGGCGGTCAGCCGACTATCGCCGATATTTCGCTCGCCGGATATTTATATTACCCGGCGGAGGAGTTTGGCTTCGACATCGGCGCGCAACACAAGAATATCGGCGCCTGGCGCGAGCGCATCCGCGCCTTGCCGGGGTGGGCCCATCCTTACGATCTGATGCCGGGTCACCCGTTCACGCTCTAAACAGCGAAGCATTTACGAGCCGCGAACAAGACTGGGCTGCCTTTCGCTACAGCCTAATATCCAGCGCCTTGGGCACCGGCTTTGGCACCGGCGAAGGCGCGGCTGGAGCCGTGGCGACGCTCGGCGCCGGCGTGGTTGGTGACGCCGGTGGTGGCGGCGCGACGGCCGGCGAAGCTGTGGCCGCGGGCGCGCTCATTTGCGCTGAGCTGGGCGCACTCGCAGATGCTGGGGCGGGCGCCGATGCGGCTGGCGCAACCGGTTTGACTGGCGGAGCGGCCGATGCGCTCGAAGGAGACGCCGCAGCCGCGGGCGGCGAAGTCGGCATCGTCGGTGCCGGGCTCGTGATGCGACCGGGCGGCGGCTGCGGAGCAGGTGTAGCCGGCGATGCGGCCGATGCCCTCGCTGGTGTGCCCGACGGCGCAACATTGGGTTTTTGCCCGCCGGTTGCCGCGCTTTGGGGCGGTTGCGACGTGACTTGCTGGCTTGGCGAAGGAGTTTGCGATGCGGACGGCTCCGGCTCGTTCGCATATTTCGCCAGTGAGGCGTGCGCGGCGTTGATAAGCTTGCCGCCGTCGATCTTCCGCTCCTTGAGTTCCTTCCGCCAAATATCGAGCACCGGTTCGACCGCCTTGCGCCAGCGGGCCACCGCATCGGGCAACAGCGTCACAATAAGATCGCCCCGCTCCACGGCCATGTTGACGATTGCCGTCGCTTGATTGTCCCACATGGCGCCCGCCATCGCCGCGGCGGCCTGGCCGGAATTGTTATCAATGACGATCTTCAGATCGCGCGGCAGCCGATCATAGCCCGCCCTGTTCATCGCCAATACGTGAGTAGTGACATTCGGTGAAACATCGGCGAACTCTGTGTGCAAACGCAGAACATCGTTTAATCGGAACGGCGGCACGAGATGCCAGGGATCGAGGCAGGCGTCGATGACATGCTCGGTGATGGCCATGGGCAGCTGCTCGCTCGGCATCATCACCGGTTGCGCTCCGAGCACTCGCATCGCCTCGGCCGCGAACCGTGTCTGTACGTGCAATTTGAGAGTCTTGAGATCTTCCATGGTCCGCACCGGCCTGTTGGCATGAATGACGGCGCGATCCGAACAGGAGAAGCAGATCGGATAGATTTCACGAAATTCGTCTTGCAAGTTGACGGCAGCGAAATCGGTGAGAGCCTTTGAACTAACGAGCGCACGACGTGAGGCCAAAAACGGCAGTTCGAAGGTCTCGATTTTCGGAAACTGGCCGGCCGTAAGGCTCGGAGCGGTCCAAACCAGGTCAGCTGAACCTTCGCGCATCTGCTCAAATAGGGCAGATGGCGCTCCACCGAGTTGCATCGAAGGAAAAATATCGATGCGGATGCGGCCACCGGACTCCCCTTCGATCTTGCGCGCCCAAGGCGCAAGAAATTTATCGTGAACGCCCGAGACCGACGAAAAAGCGTGGTGGAGTTTCAGCGTAACCTGGGGGTTGTCGGCGCGGGCGATCCGTACAATAGCTGGAGCGCAAACGACGCTGATCGACGAAGCCAACAATGTGCGTCGCGCAATTCGCATAAGGTTATTTCCCCGCGACGGCAGGCCGATATCCGCAAATGTTCAATTGAGCCGCGATGGCCGATCAGGTTCTTCGCTCGGCCGCACCACCTCGTCGCTCATTGGCGACGGCAGTATGGCGCCATGCGTATCGTCCCGCGCCGCCTCGCGCGACCGTTGCTGGTACCGGCGATAAGAAACCCAACCGAACGGCAGACTTGCGAGATAAGCGAGCGTACCGGCCGTGAGCATAATCCACGGATAGGCCATCAACAGACCAATCGCCAACACCATGACGACAATCATCGGCCCGACCATTTCCGGCGGGACGCGCGTGCCGACTCGCTTGCCGGAAAATACCGGCAGTCGCGACACCATGAGCAGCGCGATCGCCAAGGTGTAGAACAGCGTCGCCCAAATTAAGAAGCTCGAGCGGGGAACGCCCAAAAAGACGATATAAATGGGCAGCAATACTGTTATCGCGCCCATGGGTGCTGGCATGCCGACAAAGAAATTGGCCGCCCAAGCCGGCCGGTTGGGATCGTCAGCCATGACGTTGAAACGGGCTAAGCGCAGGCCGCCGCAAATGGCGAATACCATCGCCGCGATCCAGCCCACCGATCTCAATTCGTGCAATCCCCAGAAATAAAGGATCAGCGCCGGAGCGACACCGAAATTGACGAAGTCGGAAAGGCTATCGAGCTCAGCGCCAAAGCGCGACGTTCCCTTCAAGAAGCGCGCCAGGCGGCCATCAATTCCGTCCAGGATCGCCGCGAATACGACGGCGGCCAGAGCGAGTACATAACGATCCTCGAATGCCAACCGGATCGCCGTCAGACCGGCGCACATCGCCAGCAGCGTGACGATGTTCGGCGCCAGCGTGCGCACGGGAATACTCCGGAAGCGCCGCCGCCGTGGATCGCCCAAACCTGGTGAGTGTACAGCCATGCGAGCAATATAGCCGTTCACGCCGCACCCCGCCATTGGCGTCATTATTGCGTTAATTCGTAAATAGCTAAGCCGTCAGCACGTTGCCGCGATCGGCGTTGGCCTGGACATAGTTGCGGTATTTGCAGGGTTGAGCGGGTTTTGGGGCGTCGTGGTGGTTCCAGATGGTGCCCATCCCTGCGCAAGCTCGATCGATCACACCGCCTTGATCAGGTCGCGCCCGTTGTACACACCTGGGAGCGCACCCCCATCGGCTTTGCGAATAGAAATCCCTGGATCAAATCAAAACCGAGCTCGCGCGCCATCAGAAAATCGGCCTCAGTCTCGACCCCAACCGCGACCGTGCCGGCGCCAAATTGATTGGCGACTGCAGCGGCACAACCTCTGTTTGGAGCGATCATCCGCGCACCCTGAAACTAATTCTCTGTCGATCTTTATTTCGACGAATGGAAAGTCACGCACTGGAGCCTGACGTCATTGGCGAATTTACGCGCCACCGACAGGTCGCGCGTCATATCGCCACCGTCGATTTCGATGATCAGCCCGTCAAACGCCGGGTGGTCAGGCAGTTGACGCCGGAGGCAATCGATTGAAGCGGGGTCCTCGAGGAACGAGATCAGCAAATTGATCGACAAATCGAGTCGCCGCTGTTCGGAAACGAAATAGCGCCAATCGGCCAGTGCCCGATGAACAACAAATTGTGAGAGCTCGCGGGAACACCAATCGTGGGCTGTCGACATGAAGTACGCTGGCTGCACAATTCCCCACTGCGGATGACGCATTCGTATGAGCGCTTCGGCCCCGCGAAGCTCCAACGCCCGGCTGCCGACCTTGGGCTGATATCACAGTTCCAGCCAGCCGGCGCGAAGCGCTTCAGCACGTCTACGCCAGCCCCAGGGCTATGCGCAGTCGGCACAGCGGCGATATTATCGCGCCGGTCGTCCTGCCGCCCGCAAGCGGGCAATCCCGATCGGTTTGCGACAGCTGCCAATGCTGGGGCCAATGCTTGCTGCGGCTTGCCTGACACCGTGCGAACTCCGTGACACTCAGTTACAAGAGCGGTTTGCACGCTTATTGTCCGAATTTGTCGCGGACAAGTTGCCGATGCCGAAGTAGTTAAGTGACTATCTCCGCGAACAAAAAAGGTCGGGCCAATTTCGTGAGCTTGCGATGAGCGACTTTCAACATTCAACCGAGAACCCGCGGCGAAATACGGGCGTCGGCGGTGGAAACTTGGTGGCGACGCTCGTCAATCTTTGGCCTTACATTTGGCCCGCCGGCCGTCGCGACCTGAAAATGCGCGTCATTTTCGCGACCGTGCTTCTGTTCTTTGCCAAGCTCGCCACCATCGCCGTTCCGTTCACGTTCAAATGGGCCACTGACGCGCTGACCGGCCACGGCACGGCACCGATCGGAGCGGAGAATTGGCTCGCTTGGGCATTCGCGGCGCCGCTCGTAATGACCCTTGCCTATGGCGGGACGCGCATTCTCATGGGGCTGCTCACGCAATGGCGCGACGGCCTTTTTGCCAAAGTCGCCATGAACGCCGTGCGCCGGCTGGCGATGCTCACCTTCGAGCACATGCACCTTTTGTCGCTGCGCTTTCACCTTGAGCGCAAGACCGGCGGTTTGACCCGGGTCCTCGAGCGTGGCCGCAACGCCATCGAGACGATCGTGCGTATGGTGCTGCTGCAACTGGCTCCTACTATTGTCGAGTTTGCTTTGATTGTCGCGGTTCTGCTTCTCCATTTCGATTGGCGCTACGTCGCTGCGGTCTCCGCCACGGTCGTTTTTTACATGCTGTTTACCTATTATGCGACCGAGTGGCGTATCAACATTCGTCGGCGGATGAACGACAGCGACAGCGACGCCAACGCCAAGGCAATCGACTCTCTGTTGAATTACGAGACCGTGAAAAACTTTTCCGCCGAGGCGCGCGAGGCGCAGCGATATGATCGCTCGATGGCGCGCTACGAGGACGCAAGCGTCAAGGCCTATGTGTCCCTCGCGGTGCTCAACGCCGGACAGGCGGTGATTTTCACCATTGGGTTGACGGCCGCGATGGTGTTGTGCGCGGTGGGCATCAAACAAGGCACCAACACGATTGGCGACTTTGTCATGATCAACGCCATGATGATTCAGCTCTACACTCCGCTGAATTTCATGGGCATGGTCTACCGCGAAATCAAACAAGCGGTCATCGACATCGAGATTATGTTTGGATTGTTGGCCCGGAAGCCTGAGATCACCGACAGTCCCGCGGCGCATCCGTTGCAGGTGCGCGCCGGCACTATTCGGTTCGAAAACGTGTCCTTTTTCTACGAGGTGGCGCGGCCGATTCTCACCAATTTGAGCTTTGACGTCGCCGCGGGGCGTACGGTCGCAATTGTCGGACCCTCGGGGGCCGGCAAATCGACAATTTCGCGGCTATTGTTTCGTTTTTATGATGTTACCGGTGGTCGCATCCTGATTGACGACCAGGATATCAGCGAGGTTACCCAGACCTCCTTGCGCGCCGCGATTGGCATGGTGCCGCAGGACACGGTCCTGTTTAACGACACGATCCGCTACAACATCCGCTACGGGCGCTGGGATGCGAGCGATGCCGAAGTCGAGGAAGCAGCGCGCCAAGCTCAGATCGACGCTTTCGTTCGCCGCGCCACGAAGGGCTATGATACTGAGGTTGGCGAACGCGGCTTGAAGCTTTCTGGCGGCGAAAAGCAGCGTGTCGCCATCGCTCGCACCATACTCAAGGGACCGCCGATCCTATTGCTCGATGAAGCAACTTCCGCGCTCGACAGCCACACTGAAAGAGACATTCAGGACGAGCTCGACCGCGTTGCTGAGAACCGCACGACGCTTGTGATTGCGCATCGGCTCTCAACTATCGTCAATGCAGATGAAATCTTGGTCCTCGACCATGGCGCCATTATCGAGCGCGGCACGCATCGCGAATTGCTTGCTCGCGATGGTCTTTATGCAAGCATGTGGAACCGGCAACGCGAAGCTCAGCTCGCTCGCGAGATTTTAGCCGAGGTCGGGGACGACGGCGGCGCACCCAATCGCAATCCGCCGCAGCTGCCCGAGGAGCCGCAGCCGCGGCACGAGTTGTATCCGGCCACGGACGCCGCAGAATGATTAGAAAAATTCGGTTTCACCTCTCTGCCTTGCTGCTCGCTATGCAGCGAAAACGAAACATATGAGGACGCAGGTTCATGTCGGTCGTCGGGTCCATTCGCCAGCAGCTCTCCCCGATTCATCCGGAAGGTTATCCCTTCGTCGGTGGCTTCGCGCTGGCCACGCTTGTCCTGTTGTGGTTGTGGTCGCCGCTCGGCTGGATCGCTGTGATTGCCACTTTCTGGTGCGCCCTTTTTTTTCGTGATCCGGCGCGTGTGACGCCGGCTGGCGCCGGCATTGTGGTGGCGCCAGCCGACGGGCGCATCTGCAAGGTGACGAGGCTCATGCCGCCCCAGGAGCTAGAGCTCGGCGAGCGTCCGCTCGATCGTATCTCAATTTTCATGAGCGTCTTCGATTGCCACGTTAATCGCAGTCCAGTGACCGGACGAATCGAGCGCATTGTCTACCGCGCTGGCAAGTTCATTAGTGCCGATCTCGACAAAGCGAGCGAACACAACGAGCGAAACTCCTTTGTGCTCGTCACCGACACCGGGCAGCGCCTGGCCGTCGTCCAGATCGCAGGACTTATCGCTCGGCGCATCGTCTGCTTTAGCCGCGAAACCGAGACCGTCGCAGTAGGTCAGCGCATTGGCATGATCCGATTCGGCTCGCGCGTCGATGTCTACCTTCCAGAAGGAACGCAAGTGCTCGCGGGCGAAGGCCAAACTGCAATCGCAGGCGAGACGGTACTGGCGGATCTGACCGCCCGCAGTACTCAACCAGCGTTCCGCCGCGCCTGACCGCGATGTGTTGGTGCCCGCGACTTGCTGCTGCGCCGGCACAACTTCAAGGGAAGGCAAGCGGGCGGATGGCGGTTTAGATTGTTCTGCACCGCACGACTTTTGTCGGCAAAAAACGCTTGCAGGCGACGAGAATCGACGCCACATCTATAATTCAATGAGACTTAATCCATGAGCAAAATCAATGCGGTCTGCGTCTATTGCGGATCGAGTGCGGGGACCGAGCCGGCGTTTGGCGAGGCGGCCGGCTGCCTCGGTAGAATTTTCGCCGAAAACGGTGTGCGGCTCATCTATGGCGGCGGTTCAGTCGGGCTGATGGGCATACTCGCCGACGCCGTGCTTGCGCATGGCGGCAAGGCAACCGGAATAATTCCCGACTTTCTCACCCAGCGCGAACGACCGCGGCGGCTCGGTCAAGATTTGATCGTCACTCGCGACATGCACGAGCGCAAACGCACCATGTTCGAACGAGCCGATGCTTTTGTCGCTTTGCCAGGCGGTATCGGCACGCTGGAGGAATTGGTCGAACAGCTCACCTGGGCCCAGCTCGGCCGGCATCGCAAGCCGATCTTGATCGCAAATATCGACGGTTACTGGGACCCGCTACTGACCCTGGTGGCCCATATGCGTGAGCGGGAATTCGTGCCCGATACCCTTGCGGTAAATTTTCTTGTAGCCGAGCGCGTAGAAGATATTTTGCCGACGTTACAAGAGGCCGTGCGCGGTCGCGTCGAGGCGGAAGAGCCGATGGCGATCCCGGCCGAGCGGATGTGAGCTTTGGCTTACTTCCCGGCCTCCTCGCGCAAGAACGTCACGGCCTCGATGCGATTGCCGTCGGGGTCGCGAATGAAGGCCGCATAGTAGCTGTCGTGATATTCTGCGCGCAGCCCCGGAGCGCCGTCCGAGGTGCCACCAGACTTCAGTGCAGCCGCATGGAAGTCCTCGACCGCGCGGCTATCGGTAGCGCGCAAGCAGATATGAACGCCACTGTCATTCGCCACGCAGTCCATCGCCGCGCGGCGGTTGATCCAGAACTCAGGATATTTCTTGCCGAAACCGATTGCCGCATTAGGCCATTCGCGTAATTTGCGCATCCCGAGCGGCGTCAGCAGCGCGGTGTAGAATGTCTCCGCGCTGGCAAGATCGCGCACAGCGATGGAGACGTGATCGATCATGCGAGCCTCCCGATCCCTGCTCGCCGGCGAGAGCAGTTTTCAATTACGCCGGCGCGCCTGATTTCACGAGTTTATAGACGACGGAATCCATCAGCGCTTGGAACGACGCATCGATAATATTGGCGGAGACGCCGACCGTTCTCCAGTGATCCCCAGTCTCATCCGTACTTTCAATCAGAACACGGGTGACGGCTTGAGTGCCGCCGTTGAGAATACGGACCCGATAATCGGTCAATGTAAGTCCGGTAATGTAACTCTGGTATTTGCCGAGATCCTTGCGCAGCGCGAGGTCGAGCGCGTTCACCGGTCCTATTCCTTCGGCAACCGAAATCAGCTCTTCGTCGCCAATCTTCAGCTTGACCACAGCCTGGCTCACGGTCACACGCTGGCCTTTGGCATTGTTGCGTTGCTCTACATTGACGTCGAATTTCTCGACATCGAAGTAATGTGGGACCTGACCGAGCATACGCCGCGCCAGAAGTTCGAATGAAGCATCGGCGGCCTCGTAGGCGTAGCCGATCGCTTCGCGTTCCTTGACCTCGTCGAGAAGCCGCATCACCCGCGCGTCGTCCTTGTCGAGCGCAATCCCGATGCGCTCGAGCTCCGCCAGCACGTTCGAGCGGCCGGATTGATCCGAGACGAGAAGCTTGCGTTTGTTTCCGACACGTTCGGGCGTGACATGCTCATAGGTCTTCGGCTCCTTGACGATTGCCGAGGCATGGATGCCGGCTTTGGTGGCAAAGGCGCTTTCGCCTACATAAGGCGCATGACGGTCGGGCGCGCGGTTGAGCAATTCATCGAGCCCGTGCGAGATGTGAGCGACGCGTCCGAGTGCTTCGTCGCTAACGCCGATCTCGAACTTGTCGGCATATTCGGGCTTAAGCTTCAGCGTCGGGATGATCGAGACCAGATTGGCATTGCCGCAGCGCTCGCCGAGCCCATTCAGCGTCCCTTGAATTTGACGCGCCCCGGCGCGGACCGCCGCGAAACTGTTAGCCACCGCCTGTTCGGTATCGTTGTGGGCATGGATGCCGACGCGGTCGCCAGGGATCACTTTGCAAACCTCGCTAACGATGTGCTCGACTTCATGCGGCAGCGTGCCGCCATTGGTGTCGCATAGCACCACCCAGCGCGCGCCTTCGTCATAGGCGACTTTGGCGCAGGCGAGCGCATGGGCCGGGTTGGCCTTATAGCCATCGAAGAAATGCTCGCAGTCGAGGAGGACCTCACGCCCTTTAGCCTTAGCAGCCCGCACGCTGTCGCGGATTGAAGCAAGATTTTCCTCTTCGGTGGTCTCCAAGGCGACCCGCACATGATAGTCCCATGATTTTGCGACAAAGCAGATCGCATCTGCCTGTGCGTCCAGGAGAGCGACCAAGCCCGGATCATTGGAAGCCGACCGCCCGGGACGACGCGTCATGCCGAAAGCGGTGAGCCGCGCGCGCACGGGGCGGCGCTCGGCGAAAAAGTTCGTGTCGATCGGATTGGCGCCCGGATAACCGGCTTCGACATAGTCGATGCCGAGTTCGTCCAGCATATGCGCGATTGCCAGCTTGTCGGCGAGCGTGAAATCGACGCCGTTCGTCTGCGCGCCGTCGCGCAGCGTGGTATCGAATAAATAGAGCCGTTCGCGCGCCGAGTTCTTAGCCATAATGCTAACCGCGATAAAGCCGATAGATCGTGTAAAGCGACACGACGACCGCCGCGGCGATTACCGCGTATTTGAGAATGAGATAATACAGCCAATGTCGAGGAAACGGAGTGTCCGGGCGTTTCATGAGCGCCTCCCCTGCCCGCCAAGCGGCTTAGTCATCGTCGTGTTGGCCAGCCATTCGCCGCCAGCCGATACCGTATTGCGGCTTTGCACCGCGTAGCCACGCCTTTCGAAAAACCCGCGGGCCGAGTCGCTGGCATCGACGCTAATTTCTTTGCTGCCGCGCGCCCCGGCGAGCTTCTCCAGCGCGTCACAGAGCATGGCGCCAGCGCCTTGCCCAGAAGCGGCAGGATGCACGTAGAGCATGTCAATGCGCCTGTTGTCGGCGAGCGAGGCGAAGCCGACCGCCGCGCCGCCATAGGTCGCCACCAGCGTAAGCTCGTTCGCCAGTTTGGCGCCGAAGCTTTCCTCGTCATCGGCGACGGACGCCCAGGCTTCCTGCTGCGCCTCGCTGTAATCGTCGGCGGCCAATTCCTCAACGGCGGCGCGGAAGATCTCGGCCAGTAATGGCGCGTCGGTCGGCAGCATCGGCCGCATGGCCAGTTGCGGCAGCGGGCGCGGATTCATCGCGCGATCTCCCAGGTGGTGCCGTCTTTGGTGTCTTTCACGACTACGCCCATTTTGGCGAGCTCATCGCGGATGCGATCGGATTCCCGAAAGTTTTTTGCCTGGCGCGCTGCGTTACGTGCAGCGATAAGCGCCGTCACTTTGTCTTGGTCGATGTTGACCGCTGCGACCCGTAGGCGCGACCATTCGGCGCCGGTGTTCTCCAATAACCCAACTAGTTGCGCACTCGCCTTCAGCGAACTAGCGGCTGCGACGCTGCCCTTGGCAGCTTCAGTGCGTAGTTCATGCAATGAAGCAACAGCTTTCGGCGTGTTTAGATCGTCGGTGAGGGCATCGAGCACGTCCGCGCACAACATTTTCGGCGCTACGCCGCCCATCAGTTCATACCAATGATCCAGCACTCGCTGCGCCACGCGCAGACTATTAGTCGTCCAGTTGAGTGGCTGACGATAGTGGGTTTGCAGCATTGCCAAACGCACCACTTCGCCCGGCCAGTCGCGGAGTAAGTCCCGAATTGTAACGAAGTTGCCGAGCGATTTGGCCATCTTCTCGCCTTCGACCTGAAGGAAGCCATTGTGCACCCAGTAGTTAGCCATGATCGGGGTATGAAACGCGCAACGTGATTGCGCGATTTCGTTTTCATGATGCGGAAATACAAGGTCGATACCGCCGCCATGGATGTCGAACGTCTCGCCCAAATGCTTCCATGACATCGCCGAGCATTCGATGTGCCAGCCAGGGCGGCCGGGTGTCTTGATACCGGCAGGCGACGGCCAAGATGGCTCACCCGGCTTCGACGGTTTCCACAGGACGAAATCCATCGGCGCGCGCTTATATGGCGCCACCTCGACGCGCGCGCCGACAATCATCTCATCGAGCGAGCGTCGCGCTAATTTGCCGTAATCCGGCATGGTCGCGACACTGAACAGGATGTGGTCCTGCTCGACATAGGCATTGCCGGATTCGATGAGCCGTCCGATCAGCGTGCGCATCTCGGCGATATGCTCGGTTGCGCGTGGCTCAGCCGACGGCATCAGGCAGCCGAGCGCGGCAACATCCTCGTGGAATTGCCGGTCGGTCGTTTCGGTGACTTTGCGGATCGCCTCGTTCAACGGCAATTGCGGATATTCCTCGGCCGCGCGCGCATTGATCTTGTCATCGACGTCGGTGATGTTGCGAACGTAGGTGACCTGATCGGCGCCATAGATGTGCCGCAACAGGCGGAACAGCACATCGAAAACGATCACCGGCCGCGCATTGCCGATATGGGCGAAGTCGTAGACCGTCGGGCCGCAGACATACATGCGCACGTTCGCCGGATCGAGCGGCCTGAAAATGCGCTTGTCGCGGCTTAAGGTATCGTAGAGCTTCAGCTCCATAACGAATTAACCTGCATGCTTCGGCGCGGTCGCAATCCCGGCCCAACAGGGTGCGCACGTCCTTGGCCTGCTGGCCGGGCGTGTCTGGGTCTCGATGATGAGAAAAGACGGCCGCAGCCAGCGTTGGGACGCTAGCAAATAATCTCCCGGCAGATGCCGCAGATGGGGCGACCGTTCATGCGTCGCACAATGGTCGAGGCGGCGCATCGCGTCAAGGCCCCCTCCTCTCGCCGGCTCGCCTGCCAAACCGCGCGAGCCCAATGGCCATCGAAGTCTTTGGATCGCGCCGTTTAAAGAAAGTTTAACCCTGCCGTCGCATGGTCAGATGTGGGGACCGGCAGACGGGTGTTGCCCTGACTCGGTCGCGTTGTGCTTGGGGGCACCATGCGTTTTTGCGCCGCCGCGGCTTGCATCGCAATTTTGCTTCTCGGTGGCACCGCTCAGGCGGAACGACGCATGTTCATCATCGCCAATCAGGCCGACGATTATGGTGTAGACCGCTGCCTGATCTCCAATGCCAGTTGCGGCACGACCGTGGCCAACGCTTACTGCCATTCTCATGAATACGCGCAGGCGCTTTCGTTCCGAAAGGTCGGCCATGAGGATATTGCCGGCGCTATTTCGGCAGATGAAGGCAGCTCATGCACCAGAAGCCGTTGCGCAACCTTCGTCGCAATCGAGTGTGGCCGATAAATTCGGGTTCCCAACCAAGTCGCGGCAATAGGCAAGACATTTAGCTCGAGGCTTTTCGTTCCCTAAAGCGCCCCCCGCTCGGTCCAATAGAGAGACCGGAGGCCTGGATTGTATCTCTCGTCCAGCCGGAGGCGGGTCATCGGCCACCGGCCGCAACGTCGTTGCCTGGACCGATAACTTCGTCCATGTTCGCGCAATGAGCGGCCAGAATGCTATCCGCAATGACGTCCGGAACCGATCGAACGCGGCGATGGGCGGCCAACATGCGCCGCTGAAGTTTGAACAATTCCTGCCTAACCGGCTGAACGTGGTGGCGACCCTGGTCTCGCAAGCGCTCTCGCGTGTTTACGCCAGCCGCTATCGCATCGGGGTGGCGGAATGGCGTGTGCTGGTGACGCTAGGACAGTTTGGGATTCTTACCGGGAAGACGATTAGCGCACACACCCATATGCACAAGACTAAAGTGTCGCGTGCGGTAGCGCCGCTGGAGAAACGCAAACTGCTGACACGGCGCACAAACCGCGCCGATATGCGCGAATCCCTTCTTTCGCTTACCCCCTCTGGACGGACAATCTATGAAGAGCTGGCGCCGCACGCGCTTGATTTCGCCCGTCGGCTCACTGACATTCTGACCCCGGCCGACTACGACGCATTTCATCGCGCCTTGGCGCAGATTACGCGACGCTCGGCTGAGCTCATCGCCGAAGCTGTCGAACTCGACAGCGCCATGGGGGAAATGTGAAGCTTTATTCCTTTTTCCGTTCTTCCGCAGCATATCGCGTGCGCATAGCCCTTAATCTCAAGGGCATCAGCTACGAGACATTGGCGGTTCACCTGGTCAAGGACGGCGGTCACAATAAGTTGCCGGAATTTCGAGCGATTAATCCGCAGATGCGCGTGCCGGTACTGGTTACTTCTGAAGACAAGGTACTGATCCAATCGCTTGCCATCATCGAATACCTCGATGAAACAAATCCGCAGCCGCCGCTGCTGCCGAAAGACCCGATCGCTCGTGCCCGTGTCCGCGCGCTCGCCGAGTTGATCGCCTGCGATATCCACCCGCTCAACAATACCTCGCCGCTTCGCTATCTGAAAAACACTATGGGCCAGGAGCAGAGTGCGATCGATGCCTGGTACCATCATTGGATCATCACCGGCTTCGAAGCGCTCGAACAATTGCTCGCGCCTGGACCGTATGCGTGCGGCCGCACAGTAACCATTGCCGACGTCTGCCTTGTGCCGCAGGTTTCCAATGCCAGGCGGCTGAAAGTACCGCTCGACCGATTCCCAAAAATCGTTGCCGTCGACCGCGCCTGTCTAGCACTTCCCGCTTTCGATCGCGCGCGTCCGGAAAACCAGCCCGATGCTGAATGACACGACGGAACATCCACACTTTAGTCGCCATTGCGGCGCTTGATCCGCGGCCGCACAGAGGGACTGGGGCAATCATGCTCGGGCGCTTGCAAACTCTCATCAGAGCTGGGCTCAAAACCTGGCGGCGGGCGGGCTTGCTCGTCGCTGCCATGCTCATCCCGGCTGCGGCCGGGGCCCAGGGTCTTTCATCAGGTCCTTTGGCCGCCCCGCCGCGACAGCCGGTCGTAAATGCGCCGCCGAGCACGGCAGCATCATCGAACCCGATTTGCGTGCGGCTCGAGAGCCAAGCTTGCCGCTTTGAACCAGGGCGCAGGCGACCCGGCGCGAGCCGACCAGATCAGGCGGACCGAAGATGCAATCGCCAAACAGCAAGGCGATCTCGACCGCACCGTCGCGCAGGCGCACAAAGCCGGCTGCGCCGGCCAGGGGTTTTTCGCGTTGTTCTCGGCGTTCTCGCCGCAGTGCGGCCCGATTACCTCGCAGATTCAGCAGATGCGCGGCAGTCTCGACCGGATGATCAGCGATCTCGAGCAACTCAAGAACGGTAATACCGGCCAGGAGGGCCAGCGTCGCGCGTTAATCGGACAGCTGGCGCAAAACAATTGTGGCGCGCAGTACACCGCAGCCGCCAATTCGTGGGGGGGACCGCAGGGTTTCTTCGACGCCCTCTTCGGCGGCGGTACCATAATCAGTCCAGGCGGCGATGGCGCCCCGTCCGGCACCTATCATACCGTTTGCGTGCGCGCCTGCGACGGTTTCTATTTCCCGATCTCCTATTCCACAGTGCCAAGCCGCTTCGCCGACGATGCGCGCGCCTGCCAGCGGCAATGCCCGGCCGCCGAAGCGGAGTTGTACTCGTTCCGCAATCCCGGCGAGAACATGGAACAGGCGGTGTCGGTCACGGGGCAGCCTTACACCTCGCTGGCGAACGCATTTCGTTATCGTAAGGAGATCATCGCCGGCTGTTCGTGTCGGAGGCCAGGCCAGAGCTGGGCCGAAGCACTCAAGAACGCCGACGACCCGACAACGCTGGAAAGCGGCGACATTGTCGTCACGGATCAGAATGCCAAGGCGCTGTCGCAACCCAAACATCCGGGCAAGCCGACAAGCGCCACCGCTCCAACACAGCCCGGCACGGTAGTCGCTCCGCCCGCCACACCTGCTAGCGCGACGGCAAGCGCCGGTACTGATGCAAGCAAGCGCAGCGTGCGCACTGTGGGCCCGCCGTTTTTGCCGTCGCAGTCGCCGTCGCAATCTTCAGCGCCGGCGCGCTAGCACGCCTTCGCGCAACGCATCGGGCATTTTGGCTAGAAATCCGACGCGCCGGCCTTCGCCATTGCATTTGAGCTGGCAGCGGCTTTGCTTGTGGTGCGCTCGCGCTGCGCTAGCGGCGTGCCCGGATCGTGGAAGCGATTGACGATCGGATAGCGCCGGTCGCGTCCAAAATTCTTCAGCGTCACTTTCACCCCGGGCGCCGCCTGCCGGCGCTTGTATTCGGCCAGGTAGAGCATCCGCTCCACCTTCATCACCGTCTCGCGGTCGAACCCTGCGGCAACGATGGCAGCCGTGGATTCCTCGTTCTCGACGAGCCGCTCGAGAATTTGATCGAGCACGTCATAGGGCGGCAGCGTGTCCTGATCGGTCTGATTTTCGCGAAGCTCGGCGCTCGGCGCGCGGGTAAGCACGTTTTCCGGGATGACTTTGCCGGCAGGTCCATCCGCGCCGGCCGGTTTCCAGCCATTGCGCAGCCGGGCAAGACGATACACCTCCGTTTTGTAGAGATCCTTTATGGGATTGAAGCCGCCATTCATGTCGCCATAGAGCGTGGCGTAACCGACTGACATCTCCGACTTGTTGCCGGTGGTCACGACCATCAAGCTGAGTTTGTTGGAGACCGCCATCAAGATCGTGCCGCGGGCGCGCGCCTGAAGATTCTCCTCGGTAACGTCTCGCGGCGAGCCGGTGAAGATTTCCGTAAGCGCCGCCTCCAGTCCGTGAACGGCACTTTCGATCGGCACCACGTTGTAACGCACGCCAAGCGCGTGGGCGATCGCGGCGGCATCGTCGAGCGACTGCCGCGAGGTATAGCGAAACGGCAACATGAGGCAGCGCACGCGCTCGCGGCCTAAGGCGTCGGCCGCCATCGCCGCACATAGCGCCGAGTCGACGCCGCCTGAAAGACCGATGACGATGCCCTTAAAGCCATTTTTCTCAACATAATCGCGCAGTCCGAGCACGCAGGCGGTGTAGTCAGCCTGATCTGGATCGTCAGGCGGTGCGATCAGTCCCCGCGCGGCGCGCCAGCCACCCGGGGTGCGGGACCATTGGGTCATGACGACCGCTTCTTGGAACGCGGGCAATTGTAAGCTGATCGAGCGGTCGGCATTGAGCCCGAAGGATGCGCCGTCAAAGACCAATTCGTCCTGGCCGCCCACTTGATTGACATAGATCAGCGGCAGGCCGGACTCGGCAACGCACTGCACGCTGACATTGAGTCGTACGTCAGCCTTACCGCGCCAGTACGGCGATCCATTCGGCACGACCAGCAGTTCCGCGCCGGTCTCGGCAAGACATTCGACCACGTTCTCGTAGTCGCCCCATTCGGTCCAGGTGTCCTCACAAATCGGCAGGCCAATCCGTACGCCGCGATAGTTGACTGGACCGGGCATTGGTCCGGCGGCAAATACGCGCTTCTCATCAAACACGCCGTAATTCGGCAGATTGACTTTGAAGCGCATCGCTTCGATGCGTCCGTGCGCGAGCAGCGCGTACGCGTTGTAGAGCTTATCGCCTTCTACCCATGGCGAGCCGATCAGGACCGCGGGCCCGTTATCGGCAGTATCGCGCGCCAGCGCTTCGATTGCGGATCGGCAGGGGNGGCCTGAAAGGCCGGCTTAAGCACGAGATCTTCCGGTGGATAGCCGGCGATGAACAATTCAGAAAAGGCAACAAGGTCGGCGCCGTCGCGCGCGGCCTCCGCGCGCGCCTTGCGCGCACGTTCCAGATTACCGGATATATCTCCGACCGTGGGATTAAGCTGCGCCACGGCAATAGCGAGACGATCGGTCGGGCGCTCATTCATAGGCAAGCTTTAACGCCGGATTATCCTGTCGGGCAACCGGCAAGTCGCCAATATGTTCGTGTGACGAATGGTATCCGCTACAGCGCCGCGATGGCCGGAAATGGCTTCGCCTTGGCTTGGCGTTCCGATTTCAACAGATCGGCCAACAAAAAGGCCAGATCAAGCGACTGTTCGGCGTTCAACCGAGGATCGCAGACCGTGTGATAGCGGTCGTTGAGATCCTCTTCACTGATGGCGCGGGCGCCGCCAGTGCATTCGGTCACGTTCTGGCCGGTCATTTCCAAATGCACACCGCCGGCAATCGTGCCTTCGGCCGCGTGAACCTGAAAAAACGCCCGTACCTCCTTGAGGATCTGATCGAACGGGCGGGTCTTATAACCGGTCACCGACGTGATGGTATTGCCGTGCATCGGATCGCACGACCAAACCACATGACGACCTTCGCGCTTCACCGCACGGACGAGCGGCGGCAGCAGATCGGCGACTTTCTCAGCGCCAACACGGCAAATCAGTGTCAGACGGCCCGACTCGTTGTCGGGATCGAGAATATCGATGAGCCGCAACAACTCATCCGGCTTTTGCGTCGGGCCGGTTTTCAGGCCGAGCGGATTCTTGATGCCGCGACAATATTCGATATGGGCATGGTCAGGCTGGCGGGTGCGATCGCCGATCCAGACCATGTGGCCCGACGTGCAGTACCAATCGCCGGTCGTGGAATCGACCCGCGTGAAGGCCTGCTCGTAGCCCAATAGCAACGCCTCGTGACTGGTGAAGAAATCAGTCGTACGCAGTTCCGTATGCAGGCTCGGATCGACGCCGCAGGCGCGCATGAATCCGAGCGCCTCGGTGATGTGGTTGGCGAGCTCCTGGTAGCGTTTCGATTGGGGGCTGTCCTTCACGAAGGACAACATCCATTGATGCGCGTTCGCTAGATTGGCATACCCGCCAGTGGCAAAGGCGCGCAGCAAATTCAATGTCGCCGCGGATTGGCGATAGGCTTCCAATTGCCGCCGCGGATCGGGCGTGCGCGCTTCCGCCGTGAACTCGGTCCCATTGATGATGTCGCCGCGGTAGACGGGCAGTTCGAGATTGCCGCGTTTCTCGGTCGGCGAGGTACGCGGCTTGGCGAACTGCCCGGCGATGCGGCCGACCTTCACTACCGGCGAAGCGGCAGCATAGGTGAGCACCACCGCCATTTGCAGGAACAGACGAAAGAAGTCGCGAATGTTGTTGGCGCCGTGCTCGGCGAAGCTCTCCGCACAGTCGCCGCCTTGCAGCAGGAAAGCGTCGCCGGCGGCAACCTGCGCCAGCGCTCTTTTCAGATTACGGGCCTCGCCGGCAAACACCAGCGGCGGGAAACTGGCAAGTTGCGCTTCGACATCGCTGAGCGCCTTGGCGTCGGGATAATCCGGCATCTGCAAAGCAGGCTTGGCCCGCCAAGAATCGGGGCTCCACCGCGTCGCATTCAACCGCCTCGACATATGACTGTCTCCGTATCCCGCGCCCCATACTGGCCCGTGAACCGGGCCGCCAAAATGCACGGGCTATGGGCTTTGATCCGCGGCTGCCGCCAGCGCCTGACCACCGCGATCGGCGCCCTTATACACGGGCACGTCGAACCGCGACAGTCTTGCTTTTTTGGCTGTCTGTTAACTATTCCGCCGCAGCCCGCGCGTAACTGGCCGATCGCTTGCGCATCGTCACGAGCTCTTCCGCGGTGGTCGGATGCAAGGCCATGGTGGCGTCGAAGTCGGCCTTTTTTGCACCCATCTTGACCGCGATGGCCGCGATCTGGGCGATTTCAGCTGCGCCCTCGCCGACGACGTGGCAGCCGACGACCCGATCGGATAGGCCATCGACTACGAGCTTCATCAGCACACTCGTGTTGCGGCCCGAGAGCGTCGCCTTCAGCGGTTTAAACATGGCCTTGTAAATATCGGTTTGCGCCAGTCGTTCGCGCGCCTGCGCTTCGCTCCAGCCGACGGTGCCTACTTCTGGATCGGAGAAAACGGCGGTCGGCACATTTGTGTGATCGACCGCCGTCGGCTTGCCGCCGAATACGGTATCGGCGAAGGCATGGCCCTCACGAATGGCAACTGGCGTCAAATTAATCCGGTTCGTCACATCGCCGACGGCGTGGATGTTCTGCGCGCTTGTGCGCGAATATTTATCGACCGCGATGCCACCGTTTTTTGCGATTTCGACGCCGACTTCCTTAAGACCTAATCTTTTGACATTCGGTACACGGCCAGTCGCGAACATGACCTGATCGGCCGGCACTTGATTCCTGCTCGACAGCCGGACTGAAAACTGTCCGCTAGCGTCTTCCACACCTACGACTTTGCAACCGGTGAGTACGCGAATGCCGCGCGCCTCCATTTCCGTCCGCACGTGATGACGAACCTCGTCATCGAAGCCCCGCAAAATATTTTCGCCGCGATAGACCAGCGTCACATGCGAACCGAGCCCGGCGAAGATGCCGGCAAACTCGACCGCGATATAGCCGCCGCCCTGGATCACGACCCGGCGCGGAAAATGGGATAAATGGAACGCCTCATTCGAAGAGATCACGTGTTCGAGACCCGGGATCGGGTCACCAAAGCTCGGGGTCGCGCCGGTGGCGATCAGGACATAATCCGCGCGCACTTGAGGCCCGTCGCTCAGCTGGACTGTATGTAGGTCGATCAGCATGGCTCGGCTTTTGACTACTTTCACGCCGGCCTTCGCTAATGTCGCGCCATACGCAGCTTCGAGCCGCGCGATCTCGCGATCCTTGTTGGCGATTAGCGTCGTCCAGTCGAACGACGACTGCGGCACAGTCCAGCCGTAACCGGCGGCATCCTCAAATTCGGCATGGAAGCGCGACGCGTAGACCAAAAGCTTCTTGGGCACGCATCCGCGGATCACGCAGGGGCCGCCG
>AF_2010_repII_A1DRAFT_10000027_pt1 | contig 20498 bp, 23 predicted proteins | sample AmaForreplicIIA1_FD_9195 | JGI IMG/M metagenome (IMG submission 9195)
CGATCAACTCGAGCCTGCAGAGATGGGGAACAGTCCACGAACCATCATGGCCCTGGGTAGGTGCAGGTCGCCCCGGATGCTCGACCGCTCCGCTTATTTCTCCCCGGCGCGCCTCTGGCAAGCCGTGGAGGGCTTAACTCAGATCGGAACCGTCACCACGCAAGATGACCCACGGGCAGGGACGCCGCAACTTGTTGGAAAGGATGGAGCGGGAAACGGGATTTGAACCCGCGACCCTCGCCTTGGCAAGGCGATGCTCTACCACTGAGCTATTCCCGCTCACTTTTTTTTACGGAGAGGGGTGGGATTCTACTGAGCGCGGCGTAGGCTGTCAAGCAACGTCAGAAGGTGGGATTTTTCGCTGACTTCCACGTTACATGTCCCGTTGGTGCTACGAAAAAGTAACGCGGATGATTATCCTATAAGTTATTGATATTAAACATAAATTAATGACTTCGATGCCTTCCCCACGTCATGGCGATACACGAACTACCCACGACACCCCTCTGACCCGACCTCATGTCGGAGTCAATAATCTATAATAATCTCAAAACATTTCAAATAGTTACGGTTATTTTCCCGGTCGAGTCAATTGGGCGGTCGATGGTTCGATTATTGCGAAAAAATGCGCCTTACCATGTCCGGAAACGACAACATGACGGCCTTGAAATCTCTGTCTCGTCGGCGTCGACAGTTAGGTCTCATGCGGTTGACATCTGGGCAGCTTTCCAACGAAGGGAGGTGGTCAGGGTTCTTGTTGTGTCTGTGTGAAGGGAAGTGGGCTTACTGAAGCCCTCAACATTAGGAGGTGTCACTCATGTTTCTATCACGTCGGCAGTTTTTGAAGGCATCAGCGGGGACGGTGGCGGTGGCGGCCTTAGCCGATCAGGCGCTCGCCCTGACCGCGCTGCAGCCGGTGATCGAAGTCGGGAACCCCTTGGGGGACTACCCCGACCGGTCGTGGGAGCGGGTCTACCATGACCAGTATCGATACGATTCGTCGTTTACGTGGTGTTGTTCGCCCAACGACACGCACGGGTGCCGCGTCCGGGCCTTTGTCCGGAACGGCGTCGTCATGCGGGTCGAGCAGAACTATGACCACCAGACCTATGAAGACCTCTACGGCAACCGCGGGACCTTCGCGCATAACCCGCGCATGTGCTTGAAGGGGTACACCTTCCATCGGCGCGTGTACGGCCCGTATCGGCTGAAGGGGCCGTTGATGCGCAAGGGGTGGAAGGAGTGGATGGATGCGGGAGCCCCGGAGCTCACGCCGGATGTGAAGCGGAAGTACAAATTCGACGCCCGCTTCCTGGACGACATGGTCCGGGCCTCCTGGGATACGGCCTTCACCTACGTGGCCAAGGGCGCCATTCTGATCGCGCAGCGGTACAGCGGCGAGGCGGGTGCCCGGCGGCTCCGGGAGCAGGGCTATGCGCCAGAGATGATCGAGATGATGAAGGGGGCGGGGGTCCGCTGCTTCAAGCATCGGGCGGGCATGCCGGTCCTCGGCATTATCGGCAAGATGATGAACACCCGGTTTAACGGCGGTGTCCTACCACTGTTAGACTCGTGGATTCGAAAGGTTGATGCAGACAAAGCCCAGGGGGGGAAGTACTACTCCAACTATACCTGGCACGGGGATCAGGACCCTAGCCAACCCTGGTGGAACGGAACGCAGAATTGCGACGTCGACCTCTCCGACATGCGCTTCTCCAAGCTGAACACCAGCTGGGGGAAGAACTTCGTCGAGAACAAGATGCCGGAAGCGCACTGGAAGCTCGAGTCCATCGAGCGCGGTGCCCGCATCGTCGTGATTACGCCGGAGTACAACCCCACTGCCTACCGCGCCGACTACTGGATTCCCGTGCGGCCGGAGACGGATGCGGCGAACTTCCTCGGCGTCTGCAAGATCATGATCGATGAGAACTTGCAGGATATGGACTACATCAAGGAGCAGACGGATATGCCTTTGCTTATCCGTACGGATACTCTCCAGTATCTGGACCCGCGCGATGTGGTCGCAGACTACAAGTTCCCAGACTTCTCCAAGAGCTACTCCGGCCGGGTGCAGTCGTTGAAGCCTGAGCAGATCGAGCGGCTCGGCGGCATGATGGTCTGGGACTTGAACAAGAAACAGGCCGTTCCCCTGCATCGTGAGCAGGTGGGCTGGCACTTCCGGAACAGCGGGATTGATGCGGGGCTCACGGGCACCTATCGCGTCAAGTTATTGAACGGGCGCGAAGTGGACGTGATGTCGATTTATCAGATGTACTTGGTGCACCTCCAGGATTACGACCTGGACACCCATCCAGATCTCGCGCTCACCGAAAGATCTCATCGTCCGATATGCCCGTGACTCCGGCACGATTAAGCCGGCCGCGATGCACAATGGCGAAGGCGTCTGCCACTACTTCCATTGCACAGAGATGGGGCGCGCCGCGGCCTTGATTTCAACGCTCACAGGCAACATTGGGAAGTTTGGAACGGGCTGCCATACCTGGTCGGGCAACTACAAGGCGGGGATCTGGAACGCCACGCCGTGGTCCGGCGCAGGGTTGGCCGTGCACACGGGCGAGGATCCCTTCAACCAGACCCTCGATCCGAATGCGCATGGCAAGGAAATTAAGACGAAGTCGTACTACTACGGTGAGGAAGTGGGCTACTGGAACCACGGGGACACGGCCCTCATCGTCAACACGCCGAAGTACGGGCGCAAAGTGTTCACCGGCAAGACCCACATGCCGAGCCCGAGCAAGGTGCGTTGGGTCACGAACGTGAACATTCTGAACAACTCGAAGCACCACTACGACATGGTGAAGAACGTCGATCCGAACATCGAGATGATCGTCACGCAAGACATCGAGATGACCTCGGACGTCAACCATGCGGACGTGGCGTTTGCGTGCAATAGCTGGATGGAGTTCACCTATCCGGAAATGACCGCCACGGTGAGCAACCCGTGGGTACAGATCTGGAAGGGTGGAATCCGGCCGTTGTACGACACGCGGAACGATGCCGATACGTTTGCCGGTGTCGCGGTCAAACTCACGGAGATGACCGGCGATGTCCGAATTCGGCAGGTGTTCCACTTCGTCTACATGAACCGGGTGGACGTGTACGTTCAGCGAGCCCTGGATGCCAGCGCCACGTGCTATGGCTACAGTGCCGACGTGATGCTGAAGTCCGAAAAGGGCTGGATGGTGATGGGGCGGACCTATCCACGACATCCGCTCTGGGAAGAAACGAACGAGAGCAAGCCGCAGTGGACACGGTGCGGCCGAATCGAAACCTATCGAATCGAACCGGAAGCCATCGAGTACGGTGAGAACTTTGTCGTGCATCGGGAAGGGCCGGAGTGTACGCCCTACCTCCCGAACGCGATTTTCTCGACCAACCCGTTTGTGCGTCCTGATGACTATGGGATTCCGATCACGGCTCAGCACCATGACGACAAGCATATCCGGAACATCAAGCTGCCGTGGAATGACATCAAGCGGAATGCGAACCCGTTGTGGGAGAAGGGGTATCAGTTCTACTGCGTCACCCCGAAGACCCGGCACCGGGTACACAGCCAGTGGTCGGTGAACGACTGGGTGCAGATCTATGAGTCGAACTTCGGGGATCCATACCGCATGGACAAACGGACCCCGGGTGTCGGCGAGCACCAGTTGCACATCAACCCGCAGGCCGCCAAAGACCGCGGCATCAATGACGGTGACTATTGCTACGTCGACGGCAACCCGGTGGANCGGCCGTACCGCGGCTGGAAACCCTCGGATCCGTTCTACAAGGTCTCNCGTCTGATGATCCGTTGCAAGTACAACCCGGCCTATCCGTACCACGTGACGATGGCGAAACACGCCCCGTACGTGTCGACGGCGAAGTCGGTGAAGGGCCACGAGACGCGGCCGGACGGCCGGGCGATCGCGGTCGATACCGGGTATCAGTCGAACTTCCGGTATGGGGCGCAGCAGTCGTTCACGCGGAGTTGGTTGATGCCGATGCACCAGACCGACTCGCTCCCGGGCAAACATGCGATTGCCTGGAAGTTCAAGTGGGGCTATGCCATCGATCACCATGCGATCAATACGACCCCGAAGGAATGCTTGATCCGCATCAGCAAGGCGGAAGACGGCGGCATCGGGGCCCGTGGACCATGGGAACCGGTCCGGACCGGCTTCACCCCGGGTCAGGAGAACGAGTTCATGATCAAGTGGCTCAAAGGCGAACACATCAAGATCAAGGTGTAAGGCCGACATCACGTGCAGCTTGAGATGATGTGGCAACCAGTGAGAACAACCATTACCATTACCATCTGATCATGACCAGAAGGAGGAGACACAATGCCAGAAGTCTATAACTGGCAACTGGGACGGAAGATGCTGTATCCCTACGAGGAGCGGCATCCGAAGTGGCAGTTTGCCTTTGTGTTCAACATCAATCGGTGTTTGGCGTGTCAGACCTGTTCGATGGCGGACAAGTCGACCTGGCTGTTTTCGAAGGGCCAGGAATACATGTGGTGGAACAACGTGGAGACCAAGCCCTACGGGGGGTATCCGCAGTTCTACGACGTGAAGATCACCCAGCTCATCGAGCAGGTGAACCCGGGGGGCCAGGTGTGGAACGTGCGGGTGGGCCGCAAGCACCATGCGCCCTATGGGGTCTTTGAGGGGATGACCATTTTCGACGCGGGGGCCAAGGTCGGCCAGGCGGCGATTGGGTATATCCCGACGGACCAGGAGTGGCGGTTCGTCAATATCTATGAAGACGCGGCGACCTCGATGCGGGCCCTGGTCGAAGGGATCGACAAGTCGGGCTTCAGCAAGGAGGAGCCGTGGCGCCTGTCGGGCAGCAGTCTGCCGGAGCATGAAACGTTCTTTTTCTATCTCCAGCGGATCTGTAACCACTGCACCTACCCCGGCTGCTTGGCGGCCTGTCCGCGCAAAGCCATCTACAAGCGGCCCGAAGACGGCATCGTGTTGATCGACCAGAACCGCTGCCGCGGGTACAAGAAGTGCGTGGAACAGTGCCCGTTTAAGAAGCCGATGTACCGCGGCACGACGCGCGTCAGCGAGAAGTGCATCGCGTGTTATCCGCGCATTGAAGGCAAAGACCCCCTGACGGGGGGCGAGCCGATGGAAACGCGCTGTATGGCGGCCTGTGTGGGGAAGATCCGCATGCAGAGCCTGGTGCGCATCGGCGACGACGGGCTGTGGGCCGAAGATCGGTGGCACCCCCTGTACTACACGATTCGGGTGGAGCAGGTGGCGCTCCCGCTGTATCCGCAGTGGGGCACCGAGCCCAACGGCTTCTACATTCCACCGCGGCACAGCCCCCGGGGCTATGCCCGGCAGATGTTTGGGCCGGGGGTCGATAGTGCCATCGAGAAGTATCTCGTGCCGAGCCGGGAACTGTTGGCGGTGCTGCAGCTCTGGCGCGCCAGTCAGCAGATCATCTTCCGGTACGACGTCATTCCGGGCCCGAAAGGTGTTTGAGACCCAGATCCACGGCAAGCGCTTCGAGATGTACAACGACACCGTGCTGGGCTTCAACAAGTCAGGCAAGGAAGTGGCCCGTATCCAGGTCGAAGAGCCGATCTACATTCGGCCGGCCGAGCGCGTGAACTGGCTGTAACACATAGCCAGGTGTTGCTTCACAGAAGGGCAGGGTTTCCGCAAGGGGCCCTGCCCTTTCTGTTTATACTGTTTACACATTGGGAAATTCCACGTGAGGATTTTTCTCATTGCCGAGATCAATTGTAGGTGCTGCGAGTCGAGCAAGCTCTGTTTGGCCTTGCCCTTTCTGCTTCCTCTCATTCTTTCGGCTCAACCTCTGCTGCTCCTTCTGCACACTTGACGCGCCATAGGGGGTTCAGTACAGTGGTCGCCAATACTTTTTTCATCACAAGCCGTGGGGAACCCTCAGCGTGACCTCCCGTCAGCAGTCGGCGATTCCATTTGCCGCGCAAGCCATCCCCTTCGACGAATTCCTTGCTTCAGACAAATTACCGGACGGCTACCTCACAAGCGAATATGTCGCGCAGCAATTCGTGGAGCGACTTGTTCACTACATTCTCAGCGTTCCGTCAGGAAACTATACAATGGCTCAACTGAGCCATCTCTTGGAACAACTCGACCCCCGCATGCAGGTGTTTTTTTTCAAGCGCCTCAAGGAAACCAGCCCGGGTAGCCTGAAGGATTTCGCGCCGCTTTATTATGGTTTTATGAATGAATTTCACTCTCTGCTGTTCACCTAAGTCCGAGAAATTTTCCCTTGTTGCGTGACCATTCTCATGTATAATTAGGTTATTGACCACCCTGAAAAAGGAAGTGTCATGAATCCAACTTTACAGCGAGCCGTGACCAGCTTCTATAATCTCGTATACGAAGCACAGACATTCGCCACGACGATGGCGCGGATCGACACTGCGGAGCAGGAGCATTATGCCGGCAGGATTGAGGGATTGAATTGGGTGCTCGATCGATGTCAGGAACTCGAAGACATGGATACAAACCTAACGCCGTCCTCCCTCCAACGAGTCCTCACGGAAGTGAAATCCGATCTGGATCATGAATTGTCGGTACAGCGACGCGAAAAGGGCCGGCGAGCGGATGGACGGGAGGAAGCCCTCAATTTTGTTGCAGATTACCTGTCTAGCTTGATCACCGCCACCGAAATAGAATCGGCCAAAACTCCGGCAATTTAGCCGCGACCCCTTCCTCCGACTTCACCCCCATGTCGGTCCTGAACGTCGTGGCACAGGACCGGTCGAATGTTGATACGTGAGTGGGTCATATTTGCGATCTGCCTTGGAGTTGGAGGGCACATCGCCCTTGGGGTGATACTCCACGCCCCCGGATATTGGCCATGGAGCACAGCCGGACTTTACGGCTTCTTGAGCGGACTCGCTTTGTATGCCGTAGTGCAAACCGCCCGTGTGCTCCGCAAAGTCCTCAAACAAAGCCCCCAAAACACCTCCAAAGACGAACCTGGGGCGTCCTGGTGATGAGAGCCCACGAGCGAAGAAATTGCTGGTGCACTATTGACCATTCAAAGGGCATCTCCGTAGAATTCGACCATGCCAGCAATTCCCCCTAAGTTCGGAAGGCCAGCGTGGCCTCCAGGTCAGTCACTTCATCCCAGACATGCCGCTCCACGGAAGAACCGTGAGGAGGCTGACCAGTTTCGTTCTCTCAACGCGTCCTTGCTCTATTGCCCCCAGTGCCGAGTGGCGACGCCGACCCGAGAGCGACTTCTCCTCGTCCTGCCGACCGGAAACCTTTACGAATATTTGTGCCAGTACTGTGGCTCGTCGACAGGCTCAAAGACTGACGGCGAGCGCGGGGACAGTCCGGTGCTGCGACCGTAGCCCTTGAACGGTCGCAGCACCGCAATATCCGCCATGCCCTCTGCTCTGCCAAACTAGAGCCAGCGATCGAGTCTACTTGTCGAGAAGGGGATTGCCGAGTGCCTGGTGGCTCTGCGAAGAACTCAACGGAGCGTATTGGACAGGTTATTGTGACCCGATCTGTTCAAGAGGAATACCCTCTTCGATGAGCATCACGGGAATGTCTTCTCGGATCGGGTAGACAATCTTTCGGTCAGCCCGGATCAGGCCGCCATCGAGAGATTCGGTAACGGGCCTCTGGGCCTTATTCTTCAACTTGCCCTGTTTGACTGCCTCGTTTAGCTTCCCGATGAGAGCCTCGTCAGCAAGATGCACGGCCTGCTTGGTTTCGGGACAGCAGAGGATCGCCAACAGATCTTTGTCGATATTGACAGTTCGACCCGATCCGCTGTGCTCTACCATGACACACCCCTCTGACGGGACCCTCGTGATCCGTATTGCGCCTCAAGAATAGCCCAGAGCTCCTCGGAACATCAAGGACTGTTCCGCATAAGACTCTATTTCTATGTTCAGTTTCTGCTACACTAGGCTCCCCAACTAAGGTTCTAACGGAGGGTTTCTGAAGATGTCAAAAACGCTCTGGCGCGCTTTCCTTGGTGGGTTGCTGTTGCTGGTCCCAGCCTGGGCCACTTTCTTGATTCTCTCGACACTGTTCCAGACTCTTGACCAACTCCTAGCCGACGTAAGTGGATCGAACACCGCCTTGAATATCCCGGGCCTGGGATTTTTGGTCCTTGCCCTGTTGGTGTTGCTCACAGGGATCATCGCCACACAGATGGTCGGACATCAAATCATCACGCGGGCAGAGCGGCGGATTGAAATGATTCCGCTCGTCCGCAGTATCTATGTGACGATCAAGGGCATGACCGACCTCTTTAATTTCCGCTCTCGTTTCGGCCGCAGCACGGTCGTGGCGTTTCCCTTTCCCCGCGAAGGTGTATGGGCTTTGGGCTTCGTGATGGGGACCGCCCCGCGCACGCTGCAGATTGTGCCGACAACCAGTCTCTTGATGGTTTTTGTTCCTACGGCGATCCATCCCTTCACTGGTTACTTGGCCTTCGTCCCCCAGGAACAGATTCGGCCGATAAGCCTTCCACCAGAAGAAGCCATGAAAATGGAATTCTCCGCTGGTCTCTATAAACCACAACTCGGGTGGCTGAGGGCTCCGGAAAGCGCTCCCTAGACTGTATGTCTTTCCTCGAGCACCTAACCGTCAGACTCGCACGACCCGAGGATATAGAGTCGATTGTATCATTCAGTGCGGCAATGGCATTGGAAACGGAAGGTCGCAACCTCGACCGAGCGAGGCTACGTGAAGGGACGATCAGCGTCTTCGAATCACCTGCACGCGGCCACTTCATGGTGGCCCAGGTGACTCAACCTGATCAGGTCCAACTTATCGGGCAACTCATGATCACGTATGAATGGAGCGACTGGCGAAACGCAGCCTTTTGGTGGATTCAAAGTGTCTACGTCGACCCGAAATGGCGCCGCCAAGGCGTATTCACACGATTGCATCAGGCCGTTATGCGAGAAGCCAGGGCGCGCGCTGACGTCTGTGGCGTCAGACTTTATGTCGACAAAGATAACCCCATCGCTCATACAACTTATGCCCGACTCGGGCTGGCTCGGTCGGCCTATCAGATCTATGAGTCTGATTTTGTTCTTCCTCCTAAAACACCGAAGGAGTAATGATGAAGTCGACCTCTTCTGATAATGACGAGGTTTCGTTTACGAAGGATAGGGAATCCGCGCTCGCGTTATGGCTGGTCCTTACGTTTTTGTTGGGAAGCGGGTGCGCGTTCGTCCGAGGCAACTATGGCGAAGACATGAACCAGGGTGACGTGTCGACGATTAAGAAAGGCGTGAGCACCAGGGCCGAGGTTGCCTCCATTTTAGGGGCCCCGGATCGCATTATTACCGAACCCAACGGACACGACATCTTTCACTATTATCACTACGATGTAAAATCAGGATATGTTCTCATCTTCTCTCGGACCAACATTAAGAGTGACGATATCTTCGTCATTTTTAACAGCGCCGGTGTTGTGGAAGACGTCATAGCTGGAAAGAAGAAACCTCCGCTCGAGTTCCAGTTCTGGCCTTTCGACTAGCCAGCTGATTCTTCCCTCCACATGATGAAACGAAGATTACAAATTTATTTCTGGATGATCCTGTGTTTGACCACACTTTCTGGATGTATTCGAGGCCCGGTGGTATGGCAGCGAGTAACTCTCAACCAGCCTCTGACGGCACAGGATGTGAGCTTTGTTGTCAACGGCGAAACGAGTCTATCAGAGGTCGTCGAGAAGCTCGGGGCACCGAATCAAATGCTCTCATCCAATGGTGGAGTCGTCGCTCGGTATCAGTTCACCGATGGGAGATACTTCCGTGTTGACTTTGGATGGGGACTCCGTTTCCTCATCCCATTCTATTCGCCAGAGCTGGTTCTCGGGGGAGGAGGCCTGGGCACCGATGCGTTTCAGGTCACATACAATGACGACTGGGTCGTTCAGGATCACGGCTTCGCGTTTCATTCACAATCGTCTGAATTTCGGCTCTGGCCCTTCAAGGACTAGGCTACACACTCTAATGATACCGACTGTCGAGATAGCGAGAATTGCTGGTTCTTTTGCGTGCGCTTATAATTCTGCGCCATGACTCTTCCTCCCCCTGACAACACACCACTCAAAGATAACATGACGCGGTCCGCCTCTTATATCCCCGCTGACCGTGATACGGAGTTTCTCCAGCGAGACGAACTCCGCCCGGTTCGCCTTGCCCTGGAACTGCTCAAACCAGATTTGATCCAACGCGAGCAGGGCATTCGATCGACGATCGTCGTGTTCGGAAGCTCAAGGCTGACCGAACCGACTCAAGCCCAGCGATCCTTAGCTGAAGCCGAAGCAGAACTTGCGAAGCATCCCGGTGATCCAGCTTACCGTCGAGCCGTTGCTGTGGCCACCCGGCACGTGACTCTCTCTCGATACTACGACGAGGCTCGTGAATTGGGCCGACTGGTGTCGAGTATCTGCCAAGTTGACGGTCAGTGCGACTTTGTCATTGTGACAGGTGGCGGTCCTGGAATCATGGAAGCGGCCAATCGTGGAGCCGCCGACATCGGTGCGAAATCGATTGGACTGAATATCACCTTGCCGTACGAGCAACAGCCGAACCCCTACATTACACCGGAGCTGTGTTTCCAATTTCGATACTTTGCGCTCAGGAAGATGCATTTCCTGCTTCGAGCCAAAGCTCTTGTGGCATTCCCGGGCGGATTTGGCACGCTCGACGAGCTCTTCGATGCCTTAACTCTCCTTCAAACTGGTAAGGTGACCGGCGTGAGTGTTGTACTGATCGGTCGGGATTTCTGGGAGCAGCTTATCAATTGGCCGATGCTGGTAGAAAACGGCTTGATCAGTCCACAAGATTTGAATCTATTCCAGTACGCGGAAACCGCTCAAGAAACATGGCAGGTCATTGCGGCCCATAACGGCATGAAACCAATAGCATGAAGCTCTCGTTTCACGGCGCGGCGAGGTCGGTCACTGGCAGTCGCCATCTCGTCCAGATCCCCGGCTGTAACGTCCTGATGGATTGCGGGCTGTTTCAAGGTCGCCGCGAGGAGGCCGAGCACCAGAATCGTCGCCTGGGATTCGACCCTAAGTCCGTCGGAGCCGTCCTGTTGTCCCACGCCCACATTGATCATTCTGGCGCTCTGCCAGTATTGGCCAAATATGGGTTCTCAGGTAAGGTCCACGTTACCCCTGCCACAGGCGATCTCACCACGGTAATGCTGGAAGATTCAGCACACATTCAGGAGAATGATTGTAGCTATGTGAACAAGGAAGAACGCCGACGAGGCAAACAGTGCATTCGGCCATTCTACGATACAGACGATGTGCGCAAGATCGCGCGACAGTTCCACAGTGCTCGCTATGGGGACACAATCAAGATCGCTCCGCGCATAACGGCCTCCTTCCACGATGCCGGCCATATACTGGGCTCAGCTGTGGTACGGCTCAAGTATACACATCGCGGAAATACAACAACCATCCTCTTCACCGGTGACCTGGGCAGGAAATCGATGCCGATATTGCGCGACCCGGCTCCACCTCCCCCCTGCGATATCCTGATTATTGAATCAACCTACGGCGACCGACTGCACGAACAGAACCGCGAGGACATGACGGCAAAGGCGGCAGAGGTCGTCACCCACATCAGAAAAACGGACGGGAAGATCATTGTGCCAGCCTTTGCCGTTGGACGTACGCAAGAAGTAGTCATGCGAATCAAGGATATGGTCACGGAAGGACGAATCGATCCCTTACCAATTTATATCGATTCACCGTTAGCCTTTAAGGCCACGCAGATTTTCCGCCGACACCCTGAATGTTACGACGAGGAGACGACGAAGACCTTCTCCGCCGACGGCGATCCGTTTGCCGCACGCTACATCCACTACGTATCCTCAATCGAGGATAGTAAGCGCCTCAACATCACAAAAGGCCCATGTGTCATCATTGCCGCCTCGGGGATGTGCGAAGGCGGTCGTATCCTGCACCACCTGAAACATGCGATCCAGGACGAAGCCAATGTAATCGCCATCGTCGGCTTTCAAGCAGAACATACGCTCGGTCGCCGTTTGGTTGAAGGATGGGATGTTGTCCCCATTTTTGGGGTCCCGACACCCCGGCTGGCACAAGTCGTGCGCTTCAACGGATTCTCTGCACACGCTGATCGGAATGATCTGTTGGACTACGTCCGGTCGGTCACTCCGCCACCGGAGAAAGTGTTTGTCGTCCATGGTGAGGAAAAACAGGCTCTGTCGTTGGCAGCCGCCATCCAGAGTGAGCACGCTGGTATCGAGGTTGTGGTGCCAGAACAAGGTTCTGTTCATGAACTCTCCTAACCTCATAAGACGACTGTCGTACCTCCGTTATCTGGAGCTTGTACTCATCGCATGTCTCTGCGCCGGTTGCGTCGCGACGGCAAGGGCGGAGGTCGGATCGGATCGTCCGTCCGAGCAACGGATGCGCGCTCGCGACCTCGGTCTTATTACTGGCCAGTATCAGCCTGGTCCGCTCAATGCAATTACTGATGTCGCCGGCGTGAAGGTCGGCCATACTACTCTGATCAAAGGAGATGGACTGCTTAAAGCTGGAAATGGCCCGGTCCGAACCGGCGTCACGGTCATCATTCCTCGCGACGACGTCTGGCACAAGAAAGTCCCGGCAGGATCGTTTGTATTGAATGGGACCGGAGAAATGACCGGTCTCTCCTGGGTGGCCGAGTCCGGATTTCTCGAATACCCCGTGGCGTTGACCAACACCTTGAACGTGCCGCGCGTTGCCAATGGCATCATGAGTTGGATGATTCGGCAGTATCCGGAGATCGGCATTACCGACGACACGCTGACCCCCGTCGTGGCCGAATGCGATGACGGACGACTCAACGACATCCAGGGTCGTCATGTCTCGGAAGCAGACGTGGTAAAAGCACTCGATGGAGCCTCGTCTGGACCTGTTCCAGAGGGGACGATCGGTGCCGGGACCGGCATGGTGTCATATGGGTTTAAGGGTGGCATCGGTACCGCGTCCCGGCGTCTCTCGGAAAAAGACGGAGGGTACACCTTGGGGGTCTTGGTCAACGCCAACCATGGACGGAGACCAGAACTTATTATGGGTGGGATTCCCGTGGGCCAACTCTATGATGGTGCACCGACTCGCACCAGTGAGGTCTCTGATGGACGCGACGCGGTTGCCAGCGAAGGCTCTATCATCATAGTCATCGCCACCGACGCACCACTGGACGGGCGACAGTTAACGCGCCTCGCTAAACGTGCGACGCTCGGACTTGCACGGACTGGCTCCACTGCACGACACGGCAGCGGCGACTTCATGTTGGCCTTCTCGACTGGTAACATCATTCCGCACTACCCCAAGGAGCCGACCTACACGGTAACCCATCTCGCAGATACCCATCTGAACCCGCTCTTCACCGCTACTGTTGAAGCAACGGAGGAAGCAATCCTGAATGCGCTGACCATGGCCACCTCGGTGGTCGGACGCGACGGGAACCGCGCCGAGGCAATTTCACTGGATCGGCTCCGGTCCTTGATCACCGGTCGCCAGGAGCGATAGTCAGCCGATGGTGCGCTTCCGCGCTGGACGACACAGAGCTCTCTTGCATTTTCCTCCATCCCCTCGCTATCCTGCTTCCGGACTCGATTGAGAGGTGTCATGAACGAATACCAAATCGGCGGTGGGCTCCGGCTCTTGACTGCCGTGGAAAAAACTGATGCGTTCGGTGAATTCTTAAGGACGCGGATGGTTCGAGCGCTCGAATCCGAAGACCCGGCCGAACTGCACTATCTGCTGGCACAACTCGACGACTACTATTCCTACATGTGGCGGTACTATAAGAAGCTCGCCAAGGACCGAGCGGAACGCCTGGACCCTGGTGTGTGACTTGTGATTCTCATACGATGATCACGCATTCTTCGCCTGCCACACACAAGGGCACGCTTCAATTTGCGGCGGCGCTTTCTCGAAATGCCGACACGGAGGCTGCGACCCGTGATGTCGCCGATGCCGTCCGCCGACAGATCGGCCAGCACTCTGTGGATCTCGCATTCATGTTTTTCTCCGCCCACCATGCAGCACACGTTACGGTCATCTCCACCATGCTTCAGGAGGCGTTGAAAGCGGAGATCTGCGTAGGTTGTTCAGGCGAGGGTGTGATCGGGGGATCTGAAGAACTGGAAACAGCCCCGGCCCTCGCGCTCTGGATCGCCCATCTGCCTCAAGTTCATGTGACTCCGCTCCGGCTGTCCTTTTCCGATTCGCACGATCAGATCCGGATAACCGACTGGCCTGAGTCCACCGTAGCCGAATCTACTTTTGTCCTGGTCGCCGACCCCTTTTCCACACCCATGCAGGACGTGCTGGCCTTAATGGCGGAGCGGTATCCGCAGGCCAAGGCTATCGGGGGTCTGGCTGGCGGGGGCCATGACGCTGGCGCAAACCGGCTGCTGCTCAATCAGGAGGTCTTCGACGGCGGACTCGTCGGCGTACGGCTGGCCGGGTCAGTCTCAATCCGAACGGTAATCTCACAAGGTTGCCGTCCGGTCGGCGATCGATTCGTCGTCACCAAAGCGGAGCAGAACTTAATTTACGAACTCGGGGGGAAGCCGGCCCTCCAACGACTCCAGGATGTGTTTGAATCGCTAGAGCGCACCCACCGGCGCGATGCTCATCTCGCTCTCCATCTCGGGATCGTCATCGATGAGCACCGGAATCAATTTGAGCGCGGGGACTTTCTCGTTCGAAACTTGATCGGCGCAGATCAGCAGACTGGGGCCATCGCGATCGGCGATGTTGTTCAAGAAGGCCAAACCGTCCAGTTTCAACTTCGTGACGGCAGATCCGCCAGCGAAGATCTGCAGGTTCTTCTGGCCAAGGATCGCACAATACACCGTACACCTCCGTTGGGCGCGTTGCTTTTCAGCTGCTGCGGGCGCGGGCAGGGACTATTTGGGCGCCCGCATCACGACAGCGGCGTGATCCACGAGCGGTTTGGAAACATCCCCGTGGCGGGGTTCTTCGCTCAAGGGGAAATTGGCCCGGTCGGAGGCCGAAACTTCCTGCATGGCTACACGGCCAGCGTGGCGCTGTTCGCAGAACCGGACTCGTGAAGACATCGGTCGCACGAATTGTCTGCCGAAATCATTCACTAAATCGTTCAGGATTCAAACGATGATGCAGGCGTGCTGCTGACCATCCGAGCGGAAGAGGACATGAAAGAATACGACGATAATGCCGGTGGGAACGGAATCGTTGCGTCATCCAGGCTCACATATGCGGATGAAGTCATCGATAGAAGTGAGGTCACCGTTGCCGGGAAGACAGGCACGGTCCACCACGAGGGCTGGCTAGAGAATCGAGAAGGCCTCGGCCGTTCCGACGATCGAGGACAGCCGTGCTCGTTCCATCCCGGATTCTGGCTGGTCATCAAAGGATGGGACGAATGGTTGCACTATACGAACCTGGGCGCTAGGCGGAAGATGATGTTTGCTACCACTCATGGGAATAGTACAGGCAAGGCCGACCGTGTCATTGCTCTCGTCGCGCCCGTAATCTTCGACGTCGGACTCCACGGCGTGTGATGAAGCCATGCAGCACACGCCCCTCATTACACAACACCAATCAGCCGGTGCCAAGCTCGTCGACTTCGCCGGCTGGGAAATGCCCATTCAATACACCGGTGTCGTGGATGAATACCAGACCGTCCGGATGAAGGTCGGGCTTTTCGACGTCAGCCATATGGGCAGGTTTTGGCTGTCAGGCACCGGTGCCTTGGCATTTCTCCAACGAGTTACGACCAACGACGTGTCCAAACTGGCTGTTTTTCAAGCCCAGTACTCCATGGTTTGCAACGATCAGGGCGGGATTAAAGACGACATTTTTGTCTACCGGATGACATCGGAGGATTTCCTCTTGTGCGTCAATGCTTCGAACCGTGAAAAGATTCTTTCCTGGTTGAGACGCCACCAGGTCCCCGGGGAAGCAGTCGCCCTTGAGGATCGTTCGATACTGTTGTCCCAAGTCGCCATTCAAGGCCCTCAGTCTCGAGAGTTGCTTGTCAGCCTCAGTCAATCAGCCCTCACCACGCTCAAACTGCATCATGCCCTCCAGACAAACCTCGGCGGATTCTCCTGCTTCATCGCACGGACCGGTTACACTGGCGAATTGGGTTACGAAATTTATATCGAGGCGGACAAGGTCGGTCGCTTATGGAACCTTCTTCTACAGAAAGGATCGGCGCGGGGGCTCAAACCCGCGGGCCTCGGAGCGAGAGACCTACTCAGGCTAGAAATGGGTTACCTCCTCTACGGGAACGATATTAACGAAGACACAACACCGTTTGAAGCGAATGTCGAATGGACCGTCAGCTTCTCCAAGGGCGACTTCATCGGCAGTAAGGCCTTGTTGACGCAGAAACAGGCTGATCTGGCTCGAAAATTCATGGCCTTTGAACTTGTCGAGAAGGCTGTGCCGCGGCAAGGGTTCAAGATCCTCGATCCTGTTTCGTCGCGAGTGATTGGTGAAGTCACCAGCGGGAATCTTTCACCGTTGCTTCAGAAAGGTATCGGGCTCGGGTATGTTCCTCCATCATACGCCACCCCAGGGGCTTTGATCGCAATCGACATCCGTGGAAAGGCCGTCCCCGCAGTCGTCGTCAAGGCCCCATTCTATAAACGCAAGGGTTAGAGGTGCCCCGGCACAAGACGATGGACCCGACATCTGAGGAAATGAGATGACATCGCCATCCGACCTGCACCGATGTCGTCATCCCTTGCCTCTAGTCTCAAGCCTCTAAGCCAATCGCCATGCGAAACATATACAAAGGCAAAATCATTACGTTGAATATTGATACTGTCACCCTTCCGAACGGTGTCACGGTTGATTTGGAGATTGCGCGGCATCCCGGAGCCTCGGCGGTTGTCCCCCTCAAGAAGGACGGCACCGTCGTGCTGATCCGTCAGTTTCGCCATGCGGCAGGGGGATTTATTTATGAAATTCCGGCTGGGAAACTCTNGCCAGGCGAAGATCCAGTGGCCTGCGCAGCGCGAGAACTTGAAGAGGAAATCGGTTACCGAGCAGTATCCTTCGAATTGCTATCCAGCATCTTCANCGCTCCCGGGTTTACTGACGAGGTGATTCACATTTATAGAGCCACCGGCTTGACGAAGGGTCGCCAAGAGTTGGATCGTGATGAGGTCCTCGAAGTCGTTGAGATGCCGCTGAGTGAGGCGATTACAATGATTCAAGGGGGAACGATCAGGGACGCAAAGTCGATTGTCGGATTACAGATGGTCTATATTGGGAGTCAACATCGGTAGCTTGAAACCGCCCAGGAGCCTCCCGTTCTTGACGGGAAGCTCCTTAGGCCAGCTAGCCTCTCCACAAACGCGATTACTTGCCCTTGTCCTTATCCTTCTTTTCCCCCTTCTTTTCATCCTTCTTTTCGTCCGCGTTGAGCATCTGGACGAGCTTGCCCTTGTCCTTATCCTTCTTTTCCCCCTTCTTCTCTTCGGCGAAGGAAGGCGCGCTGAACGCGACCGCGACTGCGATTGCCATAATTGCCATCAACATGCGCTTCATAAATTGTCACCTCCTTTTATGTTTGAGAATTTGATGCCAGATGTCGATACTGGGTCGGTGGTCAGCAAGCTTAATGCCGAATCAACATTGGGCTTCAATAATCTGTTTTATCAATTACTTACGATCAAATAGCCTTGGAGGATCGAAGGCCGTTCCCTCCTATTTTCTGTGGCGGAATGGCTGACGGCATACTAATCTGCCTCAGGCGGCAGAGGAGCCTTGTGACGTGATTGTCTACCGGAAACTCCCGGATTACATCCAACCAGGCCTGAGGGTACTCTTTGTCGGGATCAATCCGGGGTTGCGATCCGCCCAGATGGGTCACCATTTCGCTGGACATTCCAACCGATTTTGGAAGCTCCTTTATGAATCCGGACTGGTCACAGATCAGCTGACTTATCAAGACGACTGGCGACTACCCGAATGGGGTTTGGGTCTCACGAATGTCATCAGCCGCAGGAGTGCTGGCGTCGATGTCCTGAAACCGTGTGAATATCGAGCCGGCATCGTCCAAGTGAGAAAAAAGGTGGCCCGCTTTCGTCCCCAAATCGTCGCGTTGCTTGGTGTGACCATCTTCCGCATGATCTTCTCCACCGAAACCAGGACCTCTTCCCGGCTGTCGCTTGGTCTTCAAACTACCCGATTGGCCGGTGTCCCGGTGTTCCTACTTCCGAATCCAAGCGGGCGGAATGCCCATTATTCCTACCGTCGCTTGCTAGCGGCCTTTCGAGCATTGCGTCATGCGGCCCTAGAATAACGAGTCTTGCCCTCAACGGTCCGTCTCCCCTCTCCACCATATATCGGACAGATATCTCGCTTCTCCTGGATGGTATGCATGAAAGCGTAGATGGCGTCCTGCGACTGAGACCGGTTCCTGACAAACTGGGATCGATGACCATTTCGCGCACCTCGCTGATCATGTCGCTCAGCAACTCTTCGACTCTCCGCAGAACCGGGACAGTTTCAAACTCTCGCCGCAGAATTCCTCTCTGGATCGAGAACGGCACCTTGGTGCTCGTCACTCGATAACATCGTCACCTTCTGGTGATTCCGCAATTCTGCCTACCCGCACTCCTGGATCAAGCCAGCAAATCATGCTATCTTCAGCCCCCGGCTAGAAGTTACTTCACTATCCTTTCAGGAGAATGCAATGTTACTAGACGGGAAAAATGGACTCATCCTTGGCGTCGCCAACAAGCACAGCATCGCCTGGGCTATCGCCCAATCGGCAGCCGGCCAAGGTGCGAGACTTCTGTTTAATTACCAGAACGAGCGATTGAAGGAGAACGTCGAAGAACTCGTGGCCTCTATGCCTGGCTCAAAGGTTTTTGCTTGCGACGTGGGGGACGATACTCAGATCGAAGCCCTCATGCAGCATGTCCATAAGGAAGTCGGCCAGCTCGACTTCCTCGTCCACTCCGTCGCGTTCGCTCCCCGGGAAGAACTCGTCGGCCAGTTCGTCAGCACAACACGCAGGGGTTTCGCCACGGCACTCGACGTAAGCGCCTATTCCCTCGTGGCCGTCACGCGCGCTGCCATGCCGCTGATGATACAAGGAGGGTCGGTCGTCACATTGACCTATTTGGGAGCCGAACGGGTCGTGCCACATTACAATGTGATGGGCGTCGCAAAAGCGGCGCTCGAAGCGACCGTGCGTTACCTCGCACATGACCTCGGACCGAAGAACATCCGTGTGAACGCCATTTCTGCCGGGCCCATCAAAACCCTGGCGGCCCGCGGTGTATCTGGCATTAGCAAGATGCTAGACCATCACAAGGAGTTCGCGCCGCTACGCCACACGACGGAACAGGCAGAGGTCGGGGACACCGCGTTGTTCCTGATCAGCCCGCTCGGGCGCGGGATCACTGGCGAAGTAATCTACGTGGATGGCGGATATCACATTCTCGGATCACTGGCATCGGCGGACTAGCGTAGCAGTTACTCGACTTTTCCTCTCAGAGCTTTCAATTGTGCTCGCCTTGCCTTCCTCTCTAACCGCCTCTGCCGTGAACGCTTAGTGGGCTTTGTAGCCTTTCTCTTCTTGTGCGGGGTCCCCACGCTCTGAATGAGTCTTTGTAGCCGATTGAGCGCATCCGCACGATTTTGCTCCTGGCTCCGGTGCGACTGAGCCTTGATCGTCACCACGCCGTCTTCAGAAATGCGGTGATCCCTCAGCTTTAGTAGCGCCTCTTTGTATAACGGGGGCAGGCAAGACGCCCCGATATCGAAGCGCAAATGGACGGCGGTCGAGACCTTGTTGACGTTCTGGCCTCCCGCACCCTGCGATCGGATCGCATGGATGTCGATTTCAGAATCTGGGATAAAGATGTTTGGTGACACATACAACATGGACGATTTTGGATGAGCTGATCGCTGTTATAGGCAGCTTTCACTGATCTTAGCTGAAGCCACTCTTCCGTCGAGCAAGTAGAAATCTTCCTGATGGAGCACCTCATGCTGATCCACCACGCCTGTTGATTTCGTCAGAACGAGCCCGGCCTGAGTGCCTTGCACTTCGATCCGCCATGTACCGGTTTCGTGATAGGGGCCGTCGTGCTCTCCATCGACCGGCCGACCTGGTACCGACTGCAACTGAATGGTCTGGATAAACCGGCCATCACTACAGAGGTGAATCGCCGTCGACCCTACACTTTGCGCGATGCTGTTGTCCAGCTGCGGGATCAGCACCATCCCAGCGAGCCGCTCATACCACGCTCTTAGCATAGGGCCATCTCGTTCATTCATGAACTGGGTCGACGATGCCAGCTCCTCTGCCAGTTGTCGATAAAGTTCTTCTTCGGTCTTACGACCGACAAATTGATAGATGATCGCGTTAAGGGACGGCCCTAGCATGGCAACGACGACACCGACATCGTCGCCCGCCGCATAGTGTCCGATGAACTTCTGGCCTTCCTCTTTGA
>AF_2010_repII_A1DRAFT_10000028_pt1 | contig 20414 bp, 16 predicted proteins | sample AmaForreplicIIA1_FD_9195 | JGI IMG/M metagenome (IMG submission 9195)
CATTTCTACTCATTTTCGGCGAGGATCACTTGTTTCACTTTTGTGATCAACCAACCGTGTATTGAACTACAGCGCGAATAGGACAAACTGTTTCCAAGCTGTCTTGTGGAGTTCGCCGTAAAGGCACCTTTCCGCCAACGTGTCGGCGTATTTGATAGCGATGCTTCGCATCAGGTGAGCGCCGAACTGAAACGTAACCCGTTACCATCGAGGGGCGACGGAATGGCTGAAGTGATCAATCTTCGGACCGTTCGAAAGCGGGACAAGCGGCGACAGCACGACCAACGTGCGCACGCCAATCGCCTTGCCTTTGGTCAGCCCAAGGACGTTCGCAAGATTGAAGCCGCGCGTCAGGCGAAAGCCGGGCGCGACCTCGATCGGCACCGGGTCGAAATAGGGGACCATCAATGAAATCACCGGTTGTCAAACGCTCGATCGTAATCGCGGGCCATAAGACGAGTGTGAGTCTCGAGGACGCATTCTGGAAGGGACTGAAAGAAATCGCGAATGGTAGAGAGGTCACTCTCTCAGACCTGGTAGCATCGATCGATACAGATCGCCGCCACGGAAATCTGTCATCCGCGATACGCCTTTTTGTCCTCGACCACTACCGGATCCACGGTGAGGAGCGTATCCCGCAGACTGAGGCTCGCGAGATCCAAAGCCCGCGCGTGGTTCATTCAGTTCTGCGAGCGGACTGAGGCAGCAGGCTGGCCCGCGCTTCGCGGCGTGGGCGCGGGCCTGACATCGATGGGTGCCGGAAGGGCGGGTGCTTGCTTCGTCTTGGGCAAGCCTCGCCCTTGAGGTTGTGGCGGGACGTTCTCAATCGAGCGCAGCCGTTTGGTCTGATTTTCGACCGCCCGCAGCGTGAGCCATCCGCTCAACGCGGACACATCGACGTTGCGCGACGGCGCCGTCACGGGCCCCTTCAACGACACGAAAATCTTCGGCCGAGATCCGCCAGGATCGTTCGCGCCCGATAGCGTAAATTTGGTATCGAGCGATCCAATGGTGAGATCGAGCATACCAGTGACGGACAAACCCGCGCCTTTGCTCTCAAGGGAAACATCAGCCAATCCCAGTTGCCCGGAAGCGATCTGAAACGGGAATTCCGCGTGTTTGAGAGAAAACTGCCCATTGATCAAAGATCTTGCTGCGAGGTCGGAAATGCGACCATTGTCGACGACAAAGCCCTGATCAACTGCACGGGTGATGACATCGAAAACCCGAGGGTCGAGACTGAACAGCTTGGCGTCAGTCAGCACGATCTTGCCAGACCCCTTCAGTGAACCGACGAGAGCGATCGGACTGAGGCCAGTACCCGTCACATCAGTTGCCAGGTCGAGTGACCCAGCTACAGGTGGTCTCGGTATCCATGCAAATAATGTCGCCGCATTGGCGCCGGAGAGCGACACCTTCAGCTGCGAGGTCAACCCATCGTCGGCGCTCCGGAACAAAATTCTTCCAGAAAGGCGTCCCCCTGCCACGTCACCGATGATGTCGTCCAAGGACAGTTCATTGTTGGCAAGTCGTAGTGCAGTGTTGAACTGACGCGCCGTCAATTGAGGCAGGACCTCCGCGCGAGCAACTTTAAGTGCGAGCCTACCGGTGAATTTGCCGAACAACCCCGCTCCAAATGGTTCGCCGGACCAATTCCATGCAGTGTCTTTCCCGGAAGCTTGCGGTTGCAGACCGATTGCACGAGCAATGAGTGCCGGCACATCGGCCACATCGGCTTCGATCGCTCCATCGATCCGCCGCGGTGTCGCTTCGCCCACCGCAAGGCGCCCGCGAACAGTAGATCCTGCAATCTTCGCGTCGATATCATCGAATGTCGTCGTTCCGGCCGCAATCGACACTCGCGACTTCATCCGGAGCGGCAGAGGCCCGCGGGCTGTCGCCCGCAGTGGCTTCAGGTCGGCTTCGTTTATCTGTAATCCGGCCGCGGCCTTTATCCCTTGAGAGTCCGAATAGCGGCCGGTTCCGTTCACACGGGCGGACAGGCCATCTCCGGATAATTGCGAGTCAAACGTCATATCTCCACTGACCGGTCCCGCCAGTTGAATTTTCAACTGTCCAGCGCCGTTTCCGGCAGCGACCAGTCGGTCAAGATTCATGAATTTTAGCAGTTGCTCGCCCCGCGATGAGTCCATCACCGCGTCAATGCGAATGTTTGCTGTCGATGGTTTGGTCCAATCGCCGCTTGCCCGCGCGTGGACGTCAATGCGTAGATCGTCGAGATCTCCATTCACTGCGAGTTGAGCATCCGTCACTGGGGACTTGTCATCTCCGGTCATTTCAAGCTTGGCGCGCAATTTTCCACGCCCGACACGCTCCAGCAGCCCTATAACCGGCGGCGTCCTTTCGGCAGAGAGCTTCGCGGCAATAGCTGCAAGGGAGGCAGTTTGTTTCGCTTCGAAATCCACCGACACAGTGCCACGTGGTGCATGCCCACCGGTTTCGATGCGCCCGCTCGCAGCGAAGTTTCCTCCCGCAAAGTCGCCAATCGAAAAGCGGTCGATGAGCAGGCCATCGCCATCCACCTTAATAAGAGCGTGCGCATCACTGGCTTCGATACGGGCAAACGTCGCCCGGCCGATGTCGGCTTTGAGATTTATCTCGCGCGGACGATCGAGAGCCGACCCTGCGAGCAGGGCCTTGCTAAAATCGAAAGCTGAGTCGAGGTCGAATTGATTGGCCTTCAATTCAGCATCGATTCTTGCCGGGCGGTTCCCGGAAGGCAAAAAATACGCGAAGCGCCCGGTTAAAGGCTGGCGGTTGAATTCGAGGTTCAAACGGTCGACCGCTATTTTCTCCGAGGAGAGAATCAGGTCGCCGCGAAGGCTCATTGGTCGAAGATCGCCACCTTGTTGGCTCTCGCCGCGACTCTCCAGCCATGCGGCCAGAACCCTCGGGTCGGATGCCTCGATCTCGGCAGGCCCGATGAAAGCAACGCCATTCGCGCCAACCGCGAGACGGCCACTGACCCGCACCTGGGTCATGCCGGGTGCGCGGAATTCAACACGATCGAGACTCCATCCGTCTGCGCTGCTGTTGATGTCGCCACGCAGGTTTTGGATACTGTTCCTCCCCAGTGTCACCAGGTCGATGCCTAAGCCGAGCTGCACCGGCATCGTGGTACGGAACGCGGCAGTCCCCAATTCGGCAAACTTTCGCATGATGACGACAGGCGACTGGCTCGCACCGCCGGCGCCGGAGACCACTCGGTCAACGTCAATTTGTCGTCCGGACAGAACGCCTTGGAAGCGTGGATTGCGTCCGAATTTTAGATTGGCCACCCCGGTCAGCTTGAACCCTTGTTCCTCCGAACCGTACTGGAACTCGACATTCTCCATCAGGGCCGATTTTCCGGTCGCTTTGATCTTTCCTCCAATCCGCCAAGGCTGCGTCAAAGCATCCGCCGGTTCGCCTGCGTTACGCCCGGCGATCCCGACAGGACGCGACAGATGTAGAGTGCCATCGAAACTCGGTTCCCGTGCAACGAAAGCAATTGCGCCTTCGGCCTCGATGCCAAGGGGGTACTCAGCGGAGTCGGCACTGACGCGAAGCCTCATTGAACCGTCGTCGCTCAAGCGATTTGTTGTAAGGCGATAGGGATAGAGTTTACCTGCAACGGTTACACTCCCCTCTCCTTTCATTGGCCCTACCAGCGACCGAACTTCACCATTGAACGATACACGTCCAAAAGTGATGCTTCCGTCGTTTGCGGCATTCGTAAGCGTTATCGTCCCATCCTCGATTCGGAGCCTATTTATCGAAAGGTCATCGGGCCTGAACGAAACTGCGAGGCTCGGCGCGCGCACACGGCCCGAGGCATCCAGACCGAGGCTCACCTGTGGCCCAGCAAGCCGCATCTCCGTGGCGCGCCACTCTCCGCGCATCAATGGGCCGAGGGCAAATTCTACATCGAGAGATTTCGCATGAATCGCGTCATCGCCATCACCGACCGTGATGTCATGCAATGTGAGGCGGGGCGATGGCAGCAGGCGAGCGTCGATCGCACCGGTCACCCGGATGTTGACGCCGGTAAGACGATGCGCTTCCGCTTCGAACAGCGACCGATAGTTGCCCAGATCGATCAGCAACGGACCGACCAGCGCCGCCAGAAGCGCCAGAATGATTGCGATCGCTAATCCAAGCAGGGTGGTCTGCAAAACCCACTCCGGCGCCGAAGCCGCATTCGGCGCGACCCTCAGCCTATTGTGAATCGAGGCTATATTGGCGATTTATGGCGGCGAATCTGTGTCGCCATGTCAGGAAAGCGCGACAATCTTGCCCGGATTCATGATGTTGTGAGGGTCAAGCGCCCGCTTGATGGAGGCCATCACATCCAACGCTGCCCTTCCATGTTCTGCGACTAGGTATTTCATCTTGCCCTGCCCCACCCCGTGTTCGCCAGTGCAGGTCCCATCCATCGCAAGTGCCCGGTCGACCAGGCGTTCCGACAAAGCCTCGGCGCGCTTGAGCTCATCGCGATCGTCCATATCGATAAGCAGCGTCAAGTGAAAATTACCGTCGCCGACATGACCGACGATCGGCGCAAGGATGCGGCTCGCTTCTATGTCGCGCTGTGTTTCAGTCACGCATTGCGCCAATCGCGAAATGGGCACACAGACGTCGGTGGCGACCATCGTCGCCCCCGGCCGCAGTGCGAAATTCGACAGTGCTGCGTGGTGTCGCGCTTCCCACAAACGCGAGCGCTCTTCAGGTCGCGTGGTCCAGGTGAAAGGGCCGCCCCCGAACTCGGTTGCAATTTCGCCAAAGTGCTTGGATTGTTCGGCGACCGACGCTTCGGTTCCGTGGAATTCCACGAACAACATGGGCGTTTCCGGCAACCCCAGATTTGAATGGAGGTTGCACGCCCGCACCTGCAGGGAGTCCAAAAGCTCAATTCGCGCAACCGGAATACCTGACTGAATCGTTTGGATGGCCGTGTTGCAGCAAGCTTCGACGGAGGGAAAGGGACATATCCCGCCAGAAATCGCTTCCGGAATGCCCGAGAGCTTCAGTGTCAGTTGCGTGATGACTCCGAGCGTTCCTTCAGAGCCGACCATAAGGCGCGTGAGGTCGTAGCCGGCTGACGTCTTCTTGGCCCGTCGCGCAGTGTCGATCACCTCACCATTCGACAGCACAACCTTGAGTGCGATGACATTGTCTTTCATCGTGCCGTAGCGCACGGCATTGGTGCCGGAGCAGCGGGTCGCCGCCATGCCCCCCAGCGAAGCGTCTGCGCCGGGATCGATAGGAAAGAAAAGTCCGCTGTCGCGAAGCTCCTCGTTGAGTGCCTTTCGGGTAATTCCGGGCTCGATTACGCAATCGAGGTCCTCCGCGTGGACCGCAATAATTCTGTTCATGTCACGGAAATCGATCGATACGCCGCCAATCGGCGCATTCACGTGGCCTTCAAGCGAAGTTCCAACCCCGAATGGAATAACGGCCACACCGTTCGCCGCACAGATCTGGACGATCTGCTGCACCTCCTCGGTGTTTTGCGGGTAAACGACGGCATCGGGTGGCTGGTTCGCAATCCATGTAACGGTGTTGCCATGCTGTTCACGCACCGCTTGCGACGTGACAACGCGATTGCCGAAGGCCGCGGTTAATTCAGTAACTGCTTTGCCGATTGCCGCAGGATTCCGGGCTTTTTGTTCGGCAGCGGCTTTGGTCAACACCATTCGACTGTCCTCTGCTGGTCCGTTTGGCGAACGTTAGCAGAGGACACGTAGCGGGTGAAACGAGACCGGTGGTGGCCGGCAGTTGCGGGGGACAACCGCCATGATTGGCTACACCGCCACGCGCCGGCCGCGCTTTACGACGACCTCCCAAAGAACGGAACGATCATCGAGACTCTTTTCCGATAGCGGAGATATTCGTCCCCGAACAACTCGATTAGGTCATGCTCTTCAAGGGCGATTCCGACGAAGATGTAGGCCGTTGTAACCGTGGCGAACAGGAGATGCCCTCCGGTCATGACCGGCGTCGCCCAGAAAAAGATGAGAAAACCAAGATATATCGGGTGCCGCACCAGATTGTAGAGAAGCGGGGTTTTGAAGCGCATTGCTGGCATAGGCCTGCCCACGAGATTGTTGGCGACTTGATGCAGGCCGAAGAGTTCAAAGTGATTGATCAGGAAGGTGCTGACAAACACGAAGACCCAACCGAACAGGCTCAGCCCCAGCAACGAGGCCGCGACTTGTGGATTTGTCACCTGCCACACCACGACGGGAATCGGTTGCCACTGCCAGAACAGAAACGCCAGTGCCAGGCTCGAAAACAAGACGAAGGTGCTTCGTTCAACAGTCGGCGGCACAATACGCGTCCACCATTTCTTGAACCGGGGTCGCGCCATCACACTGTGCTGGATTGCGAACAACGACATCAACAACAAGTTGATGATGACGGCCTGCATCGGCGGTCCTGCGAGACCGGAGTCGATGGTCTTTGGCACCACCAACCCTGTGACAAAGCCTATCGAGTAGATGATCGTTGCGGCGAACACGAGATAGGCTATGAGCCCGTATAAAAGTGCAATGACTCTTGCCATGGAATTTCTCCTTATCTCATCCAATTATTTTTTCGGCTCCGTTGGCATTAACGGGATTTCAGCAGATACGAATATTGAATTGGCGTTTGGCGGCGACGGCTCGCGTGGCGTCAACAAACCGTAATTGGCGATAATCGTGACCGTACCGATGAGCGGTCGGCTGGCCCGTCTAATGCGTCTGAATAACTTGTTCGTCGCTTCCCTTCGGAAGAGAAACGCCTCCTGGCGATAGAAATCGACGTCGATAGTACCGTTGCTACGGCGCTTTATTTTTTCGATGTTCATTACATCCTCGACACTGTCAGACTCAATGCGATTGATCGGACGCTTTTTTGTAAAAAACGTAGTCGGCGGTGTAAGGCACGCTCAGCAGGGCACCGGATGAGTCGCATGCTCCATCCGCGGTGCCACCCTGCGTGTTCAGCCGTTGGATCGTTGTGACGTTGCCAAGTTTGCCGGACCCGTGCCGCGCAGTGACTTCGAGTTTAAGCAGTGGAATGTCGTTCGCGCTGGCACCAGGTGCACGAGCGAGTACCTTGGCACTCACTGCACTGCCATCACTCATTTCCCATGTCGGCCCTGCGTAGTGGCGACCAACCGTTTTCCCGGCGATAAGCAATGTCGCGACCGGCTCGCGGAACTGCCAGACGAGTTTGCCGGTCGGGCCGTATTGGCATTCGTAGACCTGCGCGCCGACCGCGTGGACACTCGTGACCGGAATTTCACCCGGTGCTCCGATTACATCCGGCACTTCGGCTGCAGCAGGCAATGGGGATAGCATCCGTACGCCAGAGACGTAGGCCGCCAGAATCGCCACGGTTCCGATCAGCGATTGAGCAACACGAAAGAATTGAGTTCCGGTCTGGGCGCGCCGGACGAGCACCTCCTGATGCCATCGATCGATGTCGCCGGTCTCCCTGGTTCTGCGATGGACATTCCCCGTTTGCATTCCACACTCCATTCGTTTTCTGGCCATTGGAATGCGCCTTTCCGGCACGAAAGGCTTTGAGCCTCGCTTGATTTGTCCTTGAGGAAGTCTTGATTTCGCTTTAGACGCCCAGCCCGGTATAATTCGGCAGCCTGATTGCGGGGGCGCAACGTGCTGTTTTTGTTCGATAATTTCGTGCTCGACTGCGAGCGCCGTGAACTGCGTGCGCATGGCACGGCGGTGCCAGTCGAGCCGCAGGTCTTCGATCTTCTGGTCTACCTGATTGAAAACCGCGAGCGCGTGGTCAGCAAAGATGACCTCATCGCGTCCGTATGGGGCGGGCGAATAGTCTCCGAGTCGACCCTGACCAGCCGGATTAACGCCGCACGAAAGGCAATCGACGACAGCGGAAAACAGCAGCGCCTGATCCGAACGTCCGCTCGAAAGGGCTTTCGCTTCGTGGGTGATGTCCGGGAGGAACACCAGCCTGCGGTCGATGACGTCAACGGTGCGGCAACCGGCAAGACTGCTGACGCTCATCCGCCACTCATAGCCGACCGTCCTTCAATCGCGGTCTTGCGATTCGAGAACATGTCTGATGACCGGGCGCTGGAATTGATCACCAATGGACTGACTGAAGACGTTATTGCCCTTTTGGCACGCGTGCCGGGATTCTTTGTCATCGCCCGCGCTTCCTCGTTCGCTTACACGCAGCAGCGCGCCGACTCGCGTCAGATCGGCGCCGAATTGGGGGTCCGTTACGTCGTCACCGGCAGCGCACGCAGTTCAGGTGATCGCGTTCGGATCAACGTTCAACTTGTCGAGGCCGAGAGCGGAAACCAGTTGTGGGCCGGGCGTTATGACGTCAGCCGCGGCGATACACTGGATCTGCAAGACGAGATCGCGCGCCGTATCATCGTGGAATTGGAACCGGCGCTGACCAAAGCTGATCTTTCGGGAATCAAGCGACGAAGGATCGAGAGCGTCGATGCATGGTCGCATTTTCGTCAGGCCGCAGGCGCAATTGCCGTGCAAGGCTGGAACGAGGAGTCCGTTGCAGAGGCCCTGGACGGGGTGAATCAGGCACTTGTCATCGACCCAGACTTCGCGCTGGCACGTGCGTTCCTGGCGCTGCTCAATGCTTTCGGAGCCAACTTGTCGCTGGTCCCGGATATCGAGGTCGCTAGAAAAAGCGCTCACGACGAGGCAGAGCGCGCAATTACCATCGATCCGAATGCGTCCGATGTTCTTGGATTCGCTGGCTGCGCTTTTGCCGACATTGGAGAGTATGAGCGGGGCGTCGAGCTGCTGCGGCGCGCACTGATTCTCGATCCGAGCAACGCACAGGCGCACGTAGCGCTCGGCGCATCGCTCGTACTCTTCGGTCGCTTCGATGAAGGCATCCAGAGTATGAAGTTCGGCATGCGATCGAGTCCGAAGGATTTTCGATTGACCTTCTGGAGCATGATACTTGCCTATGCGCTAGGGCGTGCGGGCCGTTTTGAGGAAGCGTTGGCGGAGGCGTCGGCCGCGGCACGCCGCGATGGCCGCCTGTACACGGCTCGTATCGTTGTCGCCTGGACACTTCTGAAACTTGACCGCGACCAAGAGGCGCGAACGGCGCTGGGCGACGCGCGACGTATCAGGCCCGCACTTAGTCTTGTCGAAATTCGGCGGTTCTTTGGCCAGCATACCGCAGAAGACCTTCAGCCGTTGTGGATCTAGGCACCGATAGAGCGCTCTTTGCAGATAAGCTTCGCAGACTGCTTGCTCGATACAGAACGGCGGGAGTTGCGCCGGAGCAACCAGCTCGTCGCCGTAGAGCCGCAAGTTTTCGATGTTTTGATCTACCTCGTTGAAAATCGTGATCGCGTGGTGAGCAAAGACGACCTCATCTCGTCTGTGTGGAATGGTCGAATAGTTTCGGAGTCGACCCTGACTAGCCGGATAAATGCCGCACGAAAGGCAATCGGCGATACCGGAGAAAAGCAGAGCCTTATTCGCACCGTCGCGAGAAAAGGCGTTCGCTTTGTCGCGCCGATCGATGTCGCAAGAGACCAACAGGCTCCCGCGCTCGCGGCACCTCAGAGACCATCAATCGCGGTACTCCCTTTCACAAATATGAGCGGTGATCCGGAGCAGGACTTCTTCGTCGACGGCGTTACGGAAGAGATCATCACTGCCCTCTCCCGCGTTCGCTGGTTTTTCGTCATCGCGCGCGGTTCGGCCTTCGCTTACAAAGGCAAAGAGGTCACCCCCGCCGAGATCGCCCGCGAACTTGGCGTCCGGTATATCCTGACAGGCAGCATCCGCCGCTCCGGCGATCAAATTCGCGTCTCGGCCCAGCTTGTCGACGGGAACAGCTGCAGCAATGTATGGGCACGAAGTTACGACCGCGCCCTCTCAGATATTTTTGCCGTGCAGGATGAAATTACTCAGACAATTGTCGGCGGCATTGAACCAGAATTAAGCCGGGCGGAACGGGAAAGGGCCCGGATCAAACACCGCGAGAGCGTGGACGCGTGGAGTATCTATCAGCGTGGCATGTTTCATCTATATCGGTACACGCGTGAGGATCTGATGCAGGCGCGAAAGCTTTTCGAAAGTGCGATTGCTATCGACCCTGAATTGGGACCTGCGTATTCGGCCATCGCCGAAACCTATTATTACGAAGTGGTGTACGGCTTCATTATGCCCGACGATGCCAATCGCGAACGCGCGCTCGATGCCGCGAAACGAGCCGTCGCGCTAGATAGAGACGATGCGGGCGCACATTGTACCCTGGGACGAATTCGCTACCTCCGTCGGGAATACGCTGCCGCCATTTCCGAACTGGAAATCGCGTTAGATCTCAACCCGAGCCTGGCGCTCGCACATTACGGACTCGGCGCCGCGTTCGTGTTCTCGGGAAAGCCGCAAAAAGCCTTTCCGTATCTGGAGTCGGCAGTTCGGCTCAGTCCTCACGATCCGAACATGGGCTCGTATCTCGTGCGAACCGCTGAAGCGAAGTATTTAATTGGGGACGATGAGGGAGCCGTCGGTTTTGCCTTGAAGGCGTTGACCCAACCCAGCTTCCAATGGTCACGCTACGCGATTTTGATCGCAGCGCTGGGACAATTGGGGCTACACGAAGAGGCGCGACGTTATGTCACCGAGGTCACGCGGTTGAGGCCGACCTTTTCAATCGCGTTTGTCCGGACCATGCATCCATTCAGTCGCGACATGGGAATTGATCGCTACTATGACGGTTTGCGCAAGGCGGGTGTGCCAGAAGCATGACCTCTCAGTGAAACCGATTGATCCGAAACGGTTTCGTACGCGCCCTTCCCGAACACCAGGTTCTGAACGCCGCAATGACAGCGAACAAACGAGCCCATAGGCCAGTCCGATTCGAATTGATTGGCGAGTGATCCAATGACTCCAGCATGTTTCCAGAGTGCCGAACACAATGCCGTCCGTCCTTGCGAAACGATTGATTTGTCGCGGAGGTACGGTTGATTTCTCATCGATGAGAACCTTCGATATAATTGCTCATCCAAATTGTTGCGGGCGACAACGTGCTGTTTTCGTTCAAAGATTTCGCGCTCGATGGCGAACGTCGGGAGTTGCGCTCGCGTGGCACGATCGTTCCGATCGAGCCGCAGGTTTTTGACCTGTTGGTCTACCTTATCCAAAACCGCGACCGCGTCGTCAGCAAAGGCGATCTGATCGCATCGGTTTGGGGTGGGCGCATCGTTTCGGATTCGACGCTCGACAGCCGCATCAACGCCGTACGCAAGGCAATAGGCGACAGCGGGGAACAACAAACGCTTGTCCGTACAATTCCGCGTAAGGGTATTCGGTTTGTTGGTGAGGTTCTGCAGGAACAAGAATCGTTGGAGGCAACTCCCCGCTCATCCGGTCTCGCTCACAAACAAGAGATTTCGTTCTGTCGGTCATCAGACAACATCAACATTGCATATGCCCAGGTCGGAAATGGCCCTCCCCTTGTCAAGGCCGCTAACTGGCTCACACATCTCGAATATGATTGGGAAAGTCCGGTCTGGTCGCCGCTGCTTCAGCGCCTAGCGGAGAAAAATCACCTTGTTCGATACGACACGCGCGGCACCGGCTTGTCGGATCGCGAAGTAATGGAATTTTCATTCGACGGATTCATGCGCGATTTCGAGTCCGTCATCGATGCCGTTGAGCCGGAGCGATTTGCCATTCTCGGCATCTCACAAGGCGCGGCCGTCGCGATTGCCTATGCTGCGGCTCATCCCGAACGAGTCACCAAACTCGTTCTGTACGGCGGCTACGCGCAAGGCCGCAACAAACGCGGCTCGCCCGACGAGATCGAGAAGGCAAATCTGTTTTTGTCGTTGATGCAGCACGGCTGGGGCGACGAGCATTCGGCATTCATGCGCGCCTTCTGCTCGCTATTCCTCCCTAACGGGACGCCGGAACAGAACAAGTGGTTTGCGGATCTGCAACGCATGACCACAACCGCCGAAAATGGTGCACGCATTCGTATCGCGTGTCACGAAATTCAGGTCGCGAGCCTGCTACCCACGATTCGAGTGCCGACTTTAGTGCTGCATGCGCGGCACGACAATGTCGTTCCGCTTGAACAGGGGCGCCTGCTGGCCGCTTCTATCCCCAACGCGCGTCTGGTGACGCTTGAGAGCGACAATCACGTTCTGTTGGCCGGCGAACCGGCGTGGGAAAAGTTTTTTGAAGAAGTCGAAGATTTTCTCGCGACCTGACGCGGACGCTATCGGTACTGTGCGAAACGCCGTCCAAGACTCGCTTCAGGAGTATATGTACCAAACGGCCTGACTGGGCAGGGTGTCAGCCGGCGCCTCTTCGCCTCCGTGTTTTTTGTCAGTAGTCGAAGAACCCTGCCGCACGGGAACGTCGTTAAGATTTTGTTAATTCGCTAAGCCCTTGAAATCTTGGGCGGCGTTGCCTGATGGACGCGCCAGCGTCGCTGTCGTAGCTTGCCGCCTTTGAATGACCTCGGAGTTTGTGATGGCCGGCCCCGTAATTGCTGTGACCGACACGGTTTTCCCCTCGCTCGATCCGGCCAAGGCGGCGCTGGCGCGGCTCAATCCCACCTATCGGATGTCGAAGAGCGTCAATGCCGAAGATATCATTGCCGTTGCCAAGGACGCAGACGCGATTCTTGTGACCTACGCGAAGCTCACGCGCGATGTGCTCATGCAGTTAACCCGCTGCAGAGCCATCGGCCGGTTCGGGCTGGGTGTCGACAATATCGATCTGCCTACTGCCAAGGAAAAGGGGATCGCAGTCAACTACGTGCCGGACTACTGTATCCGGGAAGTATCCGACCATGCTATGGCTCTCTTGCTGGCACTGATCCGTAAAATTCCGCTGTCCAACAAGCTGGTGCAGAGTGGCCGCTGGGAAATGCCGGCGGTCGTGCCGATCCGCCGCATCGAAGGCACGGTGCTCGGGCTCATCGGCTTCGGCCACATCCCGCGACTCGTCGCCCCCAAAGCACAGGCATTCGGCATGAAGGTCATCGCCTATGACCCGTTCGCCAAACCTGACGCATTTAAGGCCGCGGCAGTCGAGAGCGTCGATCTCGATACACTCCTCAAAACCTCCGACTACGTATCCGTGCATGCGCCGTTGCTGCAGCAGACGCGCGGGATGCTGAATGCCGCTGCGTTCGGCGAAATGAAAAAGGGGGCCTACATAGTGAACACCGCGCGCGGGCCTTTGATCGACGAACCAGCCTTGGTCGCCGCACTCGATTCTGGTCAGGTAGGTGGTGCTGGACTCGACGTGGTGGCCACCGAGCCGCTTGCCAAGGATTCACCACTCTTGGGCCGCGACAACGTCATTGTATCTCCTCACACTGCATTCTATTCGATCGAAGCGCTGAACGAGTTGCAGACCAAATGCGCAACCGATGTCGCGCGTGTACTGAGCGGCGAAAAGGCTGTTTATCCGATTTCGGCCTGAACAGATGCTGGATCGCACCGACCTCGAACCGGTCTTCTTCGCTCCCTTCGTATCATCACTGATGCGAGTCGAGCCACAATGGATCGACTATAACGGCCATCTGAACATGGCCTACTACAACGTTCTATTCGACCGCGCAGTGGATGAGGTCTACGAGCTTCTCGGAATTGGCGCCGAATATCTGAAAAATCATCGGCATTCGACTTTCACCGCTGAAGTCCATGTACGGTATGTGCGCGAGTTACAGGAAGGCGACTCGGTGCGCGTGACATTCCAGTTGCTCGATTTTGATTCGAAGCGCTTTCACTATTTCGAGCAGTTGTTTCATGCGACCGAAGGCTGGGTTTCGGCGACGTCAGAAAATATGACCCTGCATGTCGACATGACCGCTAAGAAAGTCGCGCCGTTTCCACCCTCGATCCTGCGTACATTCGCGCGCATGAAAGCTGCGCACTCGCAGTTGCCGCGTCCTGAAGCCGCCGGGCGCCGTATCGCGATGCCGCAGAAGGGTTGACGACAGCGGTTATTGCCCGGCGAGTTTGGCTGCGTCGTCGCGCACACTGGCGTCGATTAGGGTCGAGGTCGGCACCGGTTTCGGGATGACCCCGGCCCTGACGAACAGCTGCTGCATCCAGTCGATGCGATCCACCGGAATTGCCAAGGTCGGATCAATCTGCTTCTCGCGAATGGCCTGGTCGGAGATGAACTCGGCCCGTTTGTCGTCCGGTTTCGCGTTGGTCATTTCGTGAGCCACCTTGACCGTCTCGTCACGGTGCGAGGCTGCGTATTTGTAGGCATCCATTTCTGCTGCGATGAATTTGACGAGATCGTCCCGGCGCTCGGCCAGAACCTTGCTACTGGTCGCCACGCACAGTCGGATGAACTTGGGCACGGCGCTCCCGCCCTTGGCGAGCACTTTGATGTTGGATGGCATGACGGCTTCGAATTCATTTGAGACCACCGCTGCATCCGTGATACCCGCGACCAGGGACTTATAGCGGTCGAGATCGGCGCCCTGCGTTGCCAACTTCACGTCAGCAAAGGGAACATTTGCAGCATCGAGCATCCCGCGGAACAGCAGATCCGGAAGCGATCCGGGGGAAGAGATCGCAACAGTCTTTCCCTTGAGGTCGGCCAGGCTTTTGATGTCAGCCTTGGCGAGAACAACCTGCGGCACGCCCGGCCAGGTGCAGCCGACGATCCTGACTCCGGTACCGCGCACGCCAGCCACAATCGACTCTGCCGCGCCCATGTCCACGCTATCGATCTCACCGGACAGGAGGGCCTTCATCAGCGTTGCGCCGGCTTTGATCTGCAAAATTTCAAGTTTCAGGCCGCGCTTGGCAGCAAAACCGCCTTTGTCGACCATCGCGATGAAGCCCGCATCGCTCTTGGCTTCGAGGATGCCATGCTTCCAAACCTTTTCCTGCGCGTGAGCGGTCGAGATACCGCAAAGAAGCCCAATCGCGAGAACTGGCAACTTCGACGGCGAAAACATGAATCCTCCAATATCACCTGCCCGGCCGGGAACCCAGTTTTTTCTTGTGAGTAAAGCAAGGCGCGGGCCTTCCTAAATGCGAAACTCGCCGCCACGCTTGCGACCCTGATCGACGCTGAGAAAGAGCTGCTCGGGTGTCGACCGCTTCTTGATCAGGCCCTGTTCGTGTGAGTACCCGATCAGCGTCTCGAGAACCCTGAAGTTCCTCTCAGTCAATCCGTATTCCCACGGGTCAGAACCGAGTACGCGTTCCTGCTCCTCCCATGCGTCACGATACCAGGCGAGCGGCACAATGCGTGGATTGGCCATGCGCTTCATGGCACCGTCCTTCGCCTTGTTGAAGGCCTGGAAGAGATTGACGGCGAGCCACGGATACTCCTCCGCCAGAGCCTGACGGATACCGAGAACATGCATGATCGGAAAAATGCCGGTCTTCCGATAATAGGTTTCCTCTTCGGCTTTGTGGTCCGGGAATAGGCGCGCCACGCGTGTATCCTGGGCGACAAACGGCTTGATCAGATCAGAATGAAAAACCGCATCGAGCTCACCTTCCGCCAGCATAGTCTCGACCGATTTGTCGTTGGAGAGGCATGAGTACTTGATGTCCTGAGGCAGGGTGACTTTCACGTCATCCTCGATCTCGGCAATCCATTCGACGCTATTCAGTGGCACGCCATATTCATGCTGGAGAATGCCGCGCATCCACAGCACAGCCGTCGTCATCATCGTCTTCACGCCGATTTTTCGGCCGCGCAGGTCCGCGGGCCTCGCAATGCCTTTTGAAGTGTTGATGAACATGAAGCCGTGTCGGAAACGGCGATGGAGAAATACCGGAATGGCCCGGAATGGCAGTCCGTTGTCGCGCGCCGCGAGATAAGACGACGCGGAAACCTCCGCTACATCGAACTCGCCGTTACGCAAGAACCGCCAGTGACGCGTCGCGGAATCCATATCCGTCAGGATCGTCAGATCCACGCCATCGACTTCGACCTTTTCCTTTAGGAGCGGGCGAACGATCTCATAGTCGCCACAGGCGAGCGTAAGCGCGATTTTCTTCAGCATTCGAAGCTCTTTTGCACTCGTACTTTAGTGTCCCGTCGCCAGTGCGGCGAGTTTTGCCGGATCATCCGGCAAGCCATTGCCGCGCCATACCACATGGAGGTCGGGCCGTAGCAACAACAGATCATAGCCGTAAACGTCGCGTGGCCTTTCCTCATCGATTTCGACGGCCGAAAATGGCGCGGCAAAGGAGGCAAAGGCCTGGGCGAGCGCGGCGTTGTTTGCTTGTGCGCCACGAAGACACAAAAGCGTATAGCCGTCGCCAATGTGGTCATGCAAAGCCGTTCCGTCGGCGAGCCAAACATGCGGCAGCCGCGCACCCGGCCAGGATGTCGGAACGTATTTCATGAAATCGGCTTCAGGCGCGTCCCCTGTCTCGGGAAAAATGATCGGTGAATCTGCGTAACGATAGCCAAGTTCTGCACCGATCATCTCATTACTCTTGCGCTGTTCGACATCGGCAATACGGCTGAGGTTCGCCCGGGTTGCAGCTCCTTCTGGAGTCTTGTCGCCAATGTTGGGCTTGTAGGCCGCCCGCCAGGCTCGGCGGCCGCGCGAGGCATGCCGCGAGGCTTCAACATTGCGCGCGCCGATTTGCCGACGTTCAATTCCGTAGGACGCCAGTAGCGCCGGGCCGCCCCACCCTTTCAGCGTGGCCGCAAGCTTCCACGACAGGTCAACGGCATCGCCGACCCCACTATTCATTCCGAGGCCGCCTGTCGGGATCACAAGATGCACCGCGTCACCAGCAAGGAAAACCCGCTTGTGACCATATTGGTCAGCCAACAGCAAATTCTGCCGCCAGGGCGCACAGGACAGCATCTCGTAGGTGACCGGCATGGCAACCGTCTGTTCGAACATTGTCTTCATGTCGTTATCGCTGTCGACAACCGAGTGCAGGGTAAAATGACGGGTCGAGTCCTGCACAATCAGGAAAGTCGAATGCGCATCGGCGACGTGATAGTGGCGGCCTTTGCCGATCGGGATGCGCTCGAACAGATCGTCGCAGCGATAGAGCGCCTGCCTTAATTGCAGGAGATTGGCTTCACCCTGTAGTGCAATGCCGAGTTGGCGACGCACATTACTCGAGCCACCGTCGCAGCCTACAAGGTAGTGCGCGCTCAATTCGATCGTTGAGTCTCCACACTTAACGCGGGCACACACGCCGGCGGCGCCCTGCTCGAACGAGATAAATTCATGTCGATAGCGCACATCAACGGTCGGCAAGGTTTCTGCAACCGACTTGAGCAGCGGCTCGAGCGTGTACTGGGAAATGAGCTGATAGGGCTCGAGCGGCATAGAGCCGTCGGCGCATGCGGCAATCTCCGCCTGAGCTTGCGCGACCGATGGATACGGCAAATGCAAAAGCGGCCGCTCGACCAGCGACGTCACGATGAAAACATCCATTGGTACATCGCGCGGGAAGCCGGCATCACGTATTTTCTGTGCAATTCCAAGCCTGCGGTAGATCTCCATGGTGCGGGCGTTGCACCGTTCCATCTTCGGCAGAAATTGCGGCGCATCTTTCTGTTCGAGCAGAATGCAGCGCACGCCGCGGCGGCCAAGATCGATCGCCAGGGTCAAGCCCACCGGTCCGGCGCCCACAATAATGACTTGGGTGTTCACGATACCCTCGGCGTCACGCGCGGGCTGTCCAAGATAACGCTCGTCAATCGATACGACCGCCAGAGAATCTGCGACCTGGCACGGAAAGAAAATAGCCAACCGCCTGTCCGCCATCGGCGCCGACTACGCTACCGGTCGTATAACGCGACTCGTCGCATGCGAGGAAAATCGCCGGCCCCGCGATGTCCTCGCCAGAGCCGACGCGGCCCATCGGTACACCCTTGCGGCGGCCTTCGTAGATTTCCGGATCGGCATACATCGCTTCGGTACCGGGTGTGCGGATATACCCGGGTGTGATTGCGTTTGCCCGGATGCCGTACGGCGCCCATTCCATCGCCTGCAACTTCGTAAGCATGATCAATCCGGCTTTCACCACACTGTAGGCGCCGGCCCAGTTGTAGGGAAAAAGGCCGGCGACAGAGGCGATATTGACGATGTTGCCCGATTTCTGGGCGATCATGTGCTTTGCGGCCGCCTGGCTCACCATGAACGCGCCCTTGAGGCCGATATTCATCGTCGTGTCCCACGCCGCTTCTGGAAGCGCCTCCAGTTTTCCTGGAACGATTTTCATTGCGTTGTTCACGACAATGTCGATACGCCCGCGTTCCTTGATGATCGTTTCGACGAGCTGATTGATGTCGGCCGCCTTGGCAATGTCGGCAGCAACCGGGAGGCTCTTGCTGCCGAGCCCGGCGGCTTCCTTTGCCGTAGCCTCGGCTGTCGCCGGATCGACGTCGTTGACGACGACATGGGCGCCTTCGCACGCATACGCCAAAACAATATCGCGGCCGATCCCGCGGCCGCCGCCGGTGACCAATGCCACCTTGTCCTTCAATCGCACGGAGTTCCCCCAGGCTGTGTGGAAATATGCAGGAAAAATCACGCTAAATCGGTGAGGAGGGCCCGACAAGAGCCGATCCGGCCTCGAAATTGGCGCCTACCGATGCCATCTTAGGCTTTGAAAGAATCATGTCCGGCGACATTGCCGCCCCTTACCGACAAATGGCCGAGCCCAAGCGTAACGACCCTGCTCCATTGAGCCCGCAACCGGTTGCAGGCGGCATCGCCGCGCGCGCGCTTGGCGCGAGGCCCGTGCCGTACCTTGGCGATCTCAACCCAGAGCAACGCGAGGCAGTGGAAACTCTCGACGGTCCCGTGCTGGTCCTCGCCGGCGCCGGAACCGGAAAGACGCGCGTTCTCACGACCCGTATCGCGCACATTCTCAACCTCGGTCGGGCGCGGCCGTCGGAAATCCTCGCCGTGACCTTCACCAACAAGGCTGCCCGCGAAATGAAGGATCGCGTCGGTCAAATGGTGGGGCAAATCGTCGAGGGCATGCCATGGCTCGGTACCTTCCATTCGATCGGCGTGAAAGTCCTGCGAAGGCACGCCGAACTGGTCGGTCTGAAGAACAACTTCACGATCCTCGATGTGGACGATCAGGTCCGGCTAATCAAGATGATCCTCGAAGCTGAGAAGCTAGACGAAAGGCGATGGCCTTCGCGCGTTCTGGCCATGCTGATCGATGGCTGGAAAAATCGCGGTCTAACACCCGAACAAGTGCCTTCGGGTGAAGCAGCAAGCTTTGCGAATGGTAAGGGCAAGAAGCTGTACATTGCCTATCAGGAGCGGCTGAAGACACTGAATGCTGCCGATTTTGGTGACTTGCTGCTCGAGAATATCCGGCTATTCCGTCAGAACGCTGATGTGCTGCGGAATTTTCAGGAGCGATTTAAATTCATCCTTGTCGATGAGTATCAGGACACAAACGTCGCACAGTACCTTTGGCTGAAACTGCTGGCACAGACTCCGTCTGGCTCGATGGCGGTCGTCCTGGGACGCGATCAAGCGGCGGACAGGCAGATTGACACTACTGCCGAGTCCACAGAATCCGGTATCGCGTTTCCAACACGCTCCCAAATGACTGAGCAGAGCGCGAACCTCCTCCGCGTTCCCAAAAACATCTGTTGCGTCGGCGATGATGATCAGTCGATCTACGGCTGGCGCGGCGCGGAGGTCGATAACATCCTACGGTTCGACCACGATTTTCCCGGCGCGAAGGTCATCCGCCTGGAGCGGAATTATCGCAGCACCGGGCACATTCTTGCGGCTGCATCCCACCTCATCGCTCACAACGAAGGCCGCTTGGGCAAGACGCTTCGCACTGAGGACGAACTGGGCGAAAAGGTGCAGGTGACCGGCGCGTGGGACAGCGAAGAAGAGGCCCGCGCGATCGGCGAGGAAATCGAACAGCTTCAACGTGCCGCGCGCGAGCGTGGTGAGGATCACCCCCTCGATGAAATTGCGATCCTGGTACGCGCATCATTCCAGATGCGTGAATTTGAAGACCGCTTTATTCAGCTCGGGCTGCCCTATCGCGTGATCGGCGGCCCGCGCTTTTACGAGCGCGCGGAAATTCGTGACGCCCTCGCCTATTTGCGCGTCATCGCGCAACCGGCGGATGACCTTGCCTTCGAACGTATTCTCAATGTGCCAAAGCGCGGCCTCGGCGACGCGACGCTGCAAATGCTGCACGACCACGCGCGCAAAAGGCGCGTCCCGTTGACCGAAGCAGCAAGCCAGCTCTCGGCCACCGACGAGATGAAGCCAAAGCCGCGTCTTGCGCTGCGCGACCTGATGGCAGCCTTTGAGCGCTGGCGCGCCAAGAAGGATTCGATGCCGCACACCGAACTCGCGGAAATAGTGCTGGATGAGTCCGGCTATACCGAGATGTGGCAGAAGGACCGTTCCGCCGATGCTGCCGGCCG
>AF_2010_repII_A1DRAFT_10000029_pt1 | contig 19962 bp, 19 predicted proteins | sample AmaForreplicIIA1_FD_9195 | JGI IMG/M metagenome (IMG submission 9195)
TGCGGCNGCAGCTGCAATACCACTGACCCCGCCGTCCAATTGAATATCCATGAGGACAAGATCGGCGCGATTGTCTTCGGCAGCGCGGAGCGCGTCGGCAGCAGTGCTCGCGTCGCCTGCAATTTCGTAGCCGAGCTCAGTGAGCTCGTGTTTGAGCGCTAATACCGTCAGAGCTTCGTCTTCAACAATCAGAATGCGTTTTTTTGTCATGATGTAGTTAACCAGGTTTACGGATGTACGGGTGGTTCTGGGTGTGACAGCTTGCTTGGAAAAGAAATGGTTACGCATGTTCCGCCCGCAGGCATGCGATCGAATACGAATTCGCCACCAAGTTGGTGTGACATCGCCTGCACGAGATCTATACCGGTTCCGCGTTGCTGCTTAATTTCGGTGGGCGGAGAGACAAAGCCATTCCCATCGTCACGGATTGTTATCGTTACTCGATCGTGAATCGTGCGCAGTTCAGCATCGAGCTTTCCTGTAGGGCGTCCATAGAACGCATGCTTCAGAGCATTGAGCAGCAATTCGTTTGCGATCAGACTGAGCAAAATGCTTTGGTCGAGATTGAGCGGAACGCGGTCGGCGCAAACATTAAGGGTGAGCTTGCAGCCTGCAGGCGTGTGTGAACGCAGCAGCGTTTCAGCCAATTCACGCAAATGCGGCGCGAAATCGAGGTGTGACTGCCCCCGCTCGTCGTACAGTTGTTCGTGAAGCCGAGCCATTGCGTTGATGCGATCGCGACATTCGGTGAAAACGCCGCGAACGGCGGGATCGGCAAATTTGCCAGATTGCAGCCGGAGCAAGCTGGATACGATTTGCAGGTTGTTCTTCACCCTGTGGTGAATCTCCGTGAGCGAAACAGTCTTTAGCGCAAGCAGCGTCTTGAGCCGCTCGTGTGCGCGGCGCGACGAAATTACCAGTTCAGCCAGAGCGCCGGACGCCAATACGAGTATGCCGGCGTTAACGTAGGAAAACGCAATGAACCGTCCGCTACGGGGGACCATCAGGTCCGCTATGAGCACTGTCGCCCCGCAAAGTGTCGCGATAAACCAGCCCGCTTTGCGTCCGGCCCGCCATGTGGCCCAGACTACCGGCACGAAATAGAAGACTGTGACGTTAAAGTCGGTAATATAATCAATCCAGCCAATCAGCAGCATCAGAAAAGCGGATTCGATTACTGCCGCCGTGGGTGAGCAGAGAACATTAATACTGACACGAAACAGTTTGCCTGGCGCACCAAACTTTTGGCGCCCGTCGTAGATTGACGGTTTGACGGTCTGCTCCAACTGGACTGCAGACGATAGTGCCCCCCAGTTCGGTTCCATCAGCACAAATCTAAGACCGTGTACAATCCGAGCCCGTTTAAAATATGTATGATTTGCCGTTCCCTCTTTTGGGAGAGCGGTTGAAACTACCGGCTTCACGTGCCTAACAGACGCTATATACAATGTTTCCAACATTTCGTGCGGTAACGTTCGATCTCGATGGCGTGCTCGCCGACTCCGAGCCGTGGTGGAACCAGATCGACACGAAATTGCTCGCGGAACATGGAGTCAGTTACCGCGGCGAATACCACCGAAACGTCCTTGGCGTGAGCTACCGGATCGCCGTCGAGTTCTACAAGAATGCCTTTCACATTTGCGCGTCGGTTGAGGAATTGATGCGTCGGCGCGGCGAGATCGCGACCGAACTCTTCGCAAAGCGTGTCGCACTGTTTCCCTCCGCACGGACGACGCTGGAACAATTGGTCGAGATGAAGGTCCCCCTGGCAATAGCCACTAGTTCGGTGAGCGCGTACGCGCATCCGTTTCTCGATCGAACCGGGATCAGAAGCTTATTTGGCATCGTAGTCACCGGGGATGAAGTTCAACGGGGCAAGCCACATCCCGACATTTATCTTCGAACATCAAAGAAACTCGGAATCCCTCCTGAGGCATGTCTCGTGATCGAAGATGCGCTTACCGGTATCGCTGCGGCGAAAGCCGCGAACATGCGCGTCGCAGCTATTCCCGACAGGCGCTTTGTGGATCCGCGGGAGTACGAAGAAGAAGCCGATTATGTACTCGGAAGCCTGTCAGAAATTCCGGACCTCGTCCGTCGCATTCGGGCAGCCACTAGTGAGGAGCATATCCTTCGATAGAAAATTTCCGGCAATGAAACCCCCTCGCTTCCCCGCTCGCTCGCTGGTACCCTCGCACCTTTACCTTCTATGTCGCTCGTCGCACTCGCTCCATTCTCAAGTTTCTGATTAAATTCTTGGTATGGCACCACAACAACGCTTGCGTGTTTTTGCGACGTCGCGCATCGGAGACCCAGCGGAGAACCTTTTGCGCGCGCGAGGTTACGACCTTGAAGTGTTTCAGGGACCTGAGGCGCCGCCGAAGGAATTCATCATCGAAAAAGTAAAGAACGGCATCGACGGATTAATCACCACGTTGCGGGATCCGATTGATGCGGAGGTATTCGACGCGGGGAAGGGGACACTGAAGGTTGTGGCGCAAATCGCTGTTGGGTTCGATAACATCAATCGCGTCGACGCGAACAAATACAAAATCCCGTTCACGAACACAGCCGACGTGCTCACCGAAGCCACGGCTGAGTTTGCGTTCTTCATGATGGGCATGCTCGCGAGAAAAATGTGGCGGAGCGAACAACTCGTGCGCGAACAGAAGTGGCCGTCATGGCATCCGTTCCTGCCGTTCCTTGGCGATGAGGTTACAGGTAAAACCGTCGCCGTAATCGGTACGGGTCGCATCGGTCTGGCGATGATCAAAAAATGTTCCGGATTCGACATGAATATCCTCTGCTACGATCCGGCGTATCAGAATCACGAATTCATCAAAGCGATTCAGGAGTTAATGGATCTGCGCTATGCCCGTGGCATTCAGAAAGAGAAAACCTGGATCAAGTATGTCGAGTTCGAGGACGCCTTGCGCGGCGCCGATTACGTGAGTTTGCACGTGCCGCTGTTAAGGAAGGGCGAGGCGGACAAGCCGACCTATCATCTGATCAACCAAAATACGCTCAAGTTGATGAAGCCGACCGCGTACCTGGTAAATAGCTCACGAGGCCCGGTCGTGGACGAGAAAGCGCTCGCGAAAGCGTTGAAGGAAAAGGTCATTGCGGGCGCAGCGCTTGACGTGTTCGAGAAAGAGCCGCTCCCGCCCGATTCTCCACTAGTCGATCCCGAAATCGCTGATCGTACTCGTCTGTTCCATCATTTCGCTAGTGGCGCGCAAATTACGCGTCTTGATATCGATCCCGACAAAGGCATGGCGGGACGGTGTGTGCAGGGACTGATCGACGTCCTCGAAGGCAACTACGGTAGCGATCCGACAAGAATGCCTTATGTGGTGAACAAAGAAGCATTTCAAAGAAAGTGACGGGTTGTAGCGGCGCTCGTGCCAAGCGCCGAGGTGGCAAGGCGTTTGACACAAACGCCTCTACATTGAAATGAAGCGCTTACTCGTCGTGATGCGCGACGCTGATTGCATTACGGTTGTAGATTCTGATCTCGCGAACGCAAAGCGTGGGACCCGGCAGCTTCTGTAAGAGGTAACAAAAAAAATGTTTGCATATCGTACGATCCTGCCTAAATAGTTAACCAGATGGTTAAATATTCTCCGAGAACCTTGGACCGAACTTTCGCCGCGCTGGCTGATCCAACGCGCCGGCAGATTCTGGCGCACCTTGCTCAGGGCGACCGGCGCGTCACCGATCTCGCCCGGCCACATGACATGTCGCTGCCAGCGGTTTCAAAACATCTACGGGTTCTCGAAAATGCCGGACTGCTTCGGCGCCGGCGCTATGGACGCGTTCATGAAATGCAATTAAACGCGGAGCCTTTAAAAAAAGCCGCGCAATGGGTCGAGGAGTATCGAAAGTTCTGGGAGGGATCGCTCGATCGGTTGGCGGCTTATCTGGAGAAGACGAACAAGGGCGCCAGCAAAAAGGGAAAGGTCTGAGTCATGTGTCCAGTATGCATCGCAAACATTGCTGTTCTGGCGACCACATCGAGTGGAGGAGTGGCGGCCATTGCGCTCAAAACATTTCGCAGCATAAGACAACCCAAAGAGGAAAGACAACATAATGAAAACAACGGAGCTGAAATCAAATCGAGAAGTGGTATCACCGAAGGAGTGGGAGGCTGCACGCGAGCAGCTTCTTGTGAAAGAGAAGGAGTTGACGCGGGCCCGTGATGCGTTGGCCGCGGAGCGCCGGCGGATGCCATGGGTGGCCGTCGAGAAGGGTTACGAGTTTGAAGGACCGCAAGGCAAGATGAGCCTCCTCGATTTGTTCGATGGTCGCCGTCAACTGATCATGTATCGTGCATTTTTCGAGCCGGGCGTCGTCGGTTGGCCGGAACATGCATGCGTTGGCTGCTCGATGGTGGCCGATCAGGTTGCTCACCCTGCTCATCTGAACGCCCGCGATACCACTCTCGTATTTGCTTCGCGGGCTCCGCAGAAGGACATCAGGCGATTGAAGGCGCGCATGGGCTGGGAGTTCATCCCCTGGTACACGATCACGGATGAGTTCGACAAGGACTTCAGCGTGGACGAATGGCACGGCACGAATGCGTTCATCCGCGATGGTGACCATGTGTTTCGTACCTACTTCATCAACAATCGCGGCGACGAACAGATGGGGGGAACGTGGAACTATCTCGACATCACTGCGCTCGGCCGCCAGGAGGAATGGGAAGATTCGCCCAAGACTTATTCTCAGACACCACCGTATGAGTGGTGGAATTGGCACGACGAGTACGGCAACGACGAAGCCTCCGCCAAGGTTCTCGAACAAGTCCGTCGAGGCCGCGAAGGCGGGCAAGCGGACGGTGACACCACGTGATTATTCTCCTCGCAGGCGAGCCGATGGAAGAAACAAAGATAACGACGGATAACAATACGAACTGAATAAACATTATGAATGAAACCAAGGATTTAACTGAAGCGATCATCCTGGAGCGCACTTTCGATGCACCGGTCGGACGAGTTTGGACGGCGCTCACCGACGTCGATCAAATGCGGGAGTGGTATTTTGATTTAACGGAGTTTAAGCCGCAGGTCGGGTTTGAATTTGACTTTATCGTTGAGCACGAGGGCAACAGCTATCATCACCTCTGTCGCGTCACCGATGTTGTTCCGGAAAAAAGGATCGCCTATACCTGGCGCTACAAGGGCGAGCCTGGAGATTCTCTCGTCACCTTTGAACTGTTTCCCGACGGTAATAAGACGCGACTAAAGCTGACGCACACAGGAATCGAAACGTTTCCAAGAACGTCTGCGTATGCACGGAAGAATTTCGAGGCTGGCTGGACCGCGATTATCGGATCGGAGCTGAAGCAATTCGTTGAAAAGTCGAAAGCAAAACTATGAAGGAGAAAATCGCGGAGAAGACGTCACTTGAAATTGTACGCTTCATCAATGTACCGACCGATCGCGTTTATGATGCGTGGACCGATCCGGCGCAGTTAAGACAATGGTTTGGACCAGAAGGCGTGCGTCCCCGAAATATCACAGCGGACGTGCGCATTGGCGGCAAATACCGCTGGGACCTGACCACTCCGGAAGGCGAAGAGATGAGCGCGTTCGGCGAATACCGTGAACTCGTTCCCGGAAAGAAAATTGTCTTCACGTGGCAGTGGGATGACGACGAAGATTGGGAGAACTGGACTAGCATCGTGACAATCCAACTTTTCGAGCGTGTCGGCGGTACAGAACTGCGATTTAGGCATGAGCAATTGCCGAGCGAAGAATCGCGCGATCGCCACAATGAGGGCTGGAATAGTTTCCTCAATCGACTTGAACAATTTATCAGCAAGTAAATTGTCCCTATAAACAATGGAGGAACGATGAATACAGAAGAAGTAGCCAAAAAAGTGGTGGAGCTAACTCGAAAACAGGCATGGTACGACGCACTCGATCTTTACGATGATAACGTTGTCAGCGTGGAAGCTTCAGGCATGGGCGGCGGTTCGCCAGAAACTCGCGGCAAGGAAGGCGTGCGCGGCAAAATCGATTGGTGGGTCAACTCGATGGATGTACACAGCTTTGATGTGCAGGGACCGTTCGTCGCGCACGATCGTTTTGTTGTGCAGTACAACGCCGATGTCTCGGACAAGAAAACCAAACAGCGCCACAAAATGTCCGAGGTCGGTGTTTATACTGTGAAGGACGGCAAAATCCTTCGCGAAGAGTTCCTGCCGAGCGTGGGTTGATTCGCGGGTGACGAGCGTCAGATCGATTTCGACACGAGCTACTCGCTATTGGAGACCGCGTTAACGGTTGGCCGCGTACTTGTCGATCAAGGCTTGGAAACGAGGGTCTTTGCGCAACGGGTCCCATGCCGGATCGACCTTGAGAGTCGAAATCGTTAGGCCATTTGGTACCTGCAGTAAATGTTCGATCAGGCGGAATGCTTCATCAAGATCGCCAGTTAGAGCATAGATTTCTGCGAGCGACGCAGTAATTTTCGGACCATCGAAAGCATCTTTTGATTCGGGCAGCAACTCGGCTGCGCGTTTACCTTCGGAAATCGCCTCCTGTTTTCGGCCTAATGCCGCAAGGATAAGTCCATGTTGGGCGTGTCTCGCAGGGTCTTCGGGGGCTTCTCGCAGCAAGTTTTCCGAGATGATGCGAGCCTGCTCAAATTCGGTTTGCGCTTGAGGCTTATCCCCTTGGAGCCAATGAATGATGCCTTTCAGCAAAGGCTTTGGAGCAGGCGCGGTCGTCTCAAGACGCAAGATTTCACCCGGGAATTTTTCCACGATGGCCAGCGCTCCCGGAAGATTGCGTTGGAACATTAGAAGCCACCACCGGATCCAAGTCACTATTCCACTCGTATCGCTGTCTCCTGCGATTGAAGAGAGTTGTTCTTCGGCCAAGTTGAGATCCCCCTTGGACAGAATTGCCAGGTATGCCTTGAACCCGTACGCCCCGAACGCCTGAGGCGCCGCAGTGATTGCGCGATCAAGAGTTTTGTCGGCGGCCTCGAAGTTGCGCAACGCAATGTAGTTCAAAGCGAGTTGGTCGAGGATCATTGCGTTTTTCGGGTCGAGCGCGGCTGCTTTTTCCAGATTCGCACTTGATTCGCTCCACTTCCCCTGGCGCCTCTGAATGGCGCCGATTACCATGTACGCTTGGGCTTCGTTTGGCAGGTCATCTTTCGCGATCTCTAATTCGGCGAGAGCACGCTCGTAGTCGCGATCGCCATAATAATACGAGAGCCCGAGCGCGAGGTGGCCTTCCGGAAGATTCGGTTGGAGCCTGAGGGCTTCTTCGGCGTTGCGGCGCGCTCTCTCTCGACGGGCCGGTGTTGGGTCGAAATTGTGATACATCCAGCTTTCCACTGTCGAAAGGCCCGCAAATGCTGCTGCGAATTTCGGGTCGAGCTTGATCGCGTGTTCGAAAAGCTCCTCCGCCTTCAACAATTCGTCGCGTAGCTGGTCTGGTCGGTTGGCGTAATCATGCGCCTGGATAAAGAGCAAGTACGCATCAGAATTTTGCGTCGGTTGGCGATCAAGCCGCTCTTTTTCAGCCGGGGACAGCTTCGCCTGCAACGCCGAGGCGATTTTTTGTGCAAGATCGGTTTGAATCGCAAAGACGTCAGTTAACTCGCGGTCGTAATCTTCCGCCCAGATATGCTCGTCATCATCTGCGTTGATTAACTGCACGCTCACTCGCACGCGATTGCCAACGCGACGGACGCTGCCTTCCAGAAGCGAGCCTACTCCGAGTGCCTTGCCGATCTCGCGGGCGTTGCGTACGCCATCGCCGCGATAGGACATGACAGACATACGCGAGATCACTTTCAAATCACCAATTTTCGAGAGATTCGTAAGGATGTCGTCTTGTATGCCGTCGGCGAAATACGCATTCTCTTTTTCATCGCTGAGATTCTGGAACGGTAGTACCGCGATGGATTTCTCGATCTTGCGCGCTGACACTCGAGGCAAAAGAAAGAAACCCGCTGCAACGGAGATGATCACGCCAGTGCCGATCAGCATTATCAAATTGCGGCGAAGACGCGGTCGCGACGTAGTGGGCGCCGGAGTGGCGCGAATGCCTTGCGGAGTGACGTCGTAGGCCCACGCGAGGATTAATGCGATCGGAAATCCGACCAAGAGCAGGACAACCACGAGACGGAATGTCCAGTTTGGCAATTCCCACGCCGGGAAAACTGCCGAGCCGATTTGAATGATAAAACCGGCCGCGATAATGTAAGCGGCCGCAACGCGATAGACCTTTCGCCGCTGCACTTCCTCAAAGAAGCCGGTCATAACGGAGTGAGTTTTGACTGACGCACAATCGCCTAAAACCTGAATCCGTCTACCTGCAGCGGATAAGAGTCGCATTTATCATCGGCGCTGCTGAATCATCCGGAGTCAGGTTCAGTTGTATCCTTCGACCGCTGCAGAATAATAAACAGTGATGCGATCGGTTTTGAGATTCGCGCTCATTGTGATCGGTATTTGCGCATACGCCGGCCTCGCTGTGCTAGGTTGGGGCGGCCTACGTCCTTTTTTCTCTCACGCAGCGCTGACAGCGCTTGTGCTGGTGCTATTCGCGCTTTCGATTCTATCGTTTTTCGCCGGCGGAAATGTGAATGCCGGCGTGCGCGAAGATCGCGGCAATCGCTGGGTCATCGCCGTGTTCGTGATAATTGGATTTCTCAACGCCTATCTCCCGGCATACACAGATCGTAAGGACTTATGGACGATCGATGGCGATACGATTCGCTGGCTCGGTGTCGCGTTGTTCGCAGCTGGGGGTGCGTTGCGGATCTGGCCAGTGTTTGTGCTAGGCCACCGATTCAGTGGCCTCGTCGCGATCCAACCCGGGCACACTCTGGTAACTAATGGCGTCTACGGAGTTATCCGCCATCCGAGTTACCTTGGTCTGCTCATCAATTCACTGGGATGGAGTCTGGCTTTCCGTTCGGGAGTCGGCGTGCTTCTCACAGGGTTGCTTATTCCGCCGCTGCTAGCGCGCATCGGTGCAGAAGAAAACCTGCTCCACTCGGAATTTGGAGATAATTACAACGCATACCGCTCTCGCACATGGCGCCTGATCCCCGGGATCTACTAACAAATTCTCGCAGACGCACGAGTGCTGTTTAAACGTTTTCCACCGTGCCAGCGCCACCGAAAGTGGGCTGTTGAAAACATGCGAAGTGGCTCTTGTTCCATGCTTCACGGCCTCAGAAGTTTGCCTCGCAGAACATCAACATAGGAGACGAACATGAAAAAGATAATTGTCACACTTGGCTGTTTGGTGATTGCGCCCTTGGCATTCGCCCAGCCGAATTCGACGGATAAGAAACAAGGAGCAACTACAACCGAACCGGTTGAGGTAACCGGAACGATCATCAGAACGATGATTGCGGAAGGCGCGGCTGCCAGTTATCAGCCGGCCAAAACGCTCGTTGTTCGGGAGGACAATTCGAACAATCCGAGCCGTTATGTTCTCAACGGACGTGGTCACGTTGTGAACAAGACAGGGGAAATCGTCCAAACAGCGATCAAACCCGGCACGCGCGTGCGCGTTTATTACGCGAACATGGGCGATTTGCGTATGATTGACCACGTGGTCGTTGTGGACTAAGTCGCACGCTAAGGGAAGAGATAGCCGCAGGGTTTCGTAACCCTGCGGCTTTTTCGTTTAATTCCGCGGACGACACAATTTTCCGTAGCATCAAACGAACCGTTTCGGCAAATTGGAGCGGTGAACCTTTCGACGCTTGCAAACATTGCAACGGCACTCACTGTCTTGACCGCCGTTGTTTTCGGATTGATTGAGATGCGACGCGCGCGGAAGGAGCGAGAGGAACGTGCCGCCTTCGTAGCCGTCCAGGCGATTCTGCGGCCGGCGTGGATCGAATCGATGACCCTGGTGCAGGCAATTTCCGACGGTACGACGCCCTCACAAATCGAAGCCGATCCGCGTCTTTTTCAGGCGGTCCAGTCCATCGCTTGTATTCTGGAATCGCTTGGATACGCCGTCTTTGCGCGCATGGTTCCTTTGAACGTAGTCGATGAACTGCTGGGCGGCACAGTACGTGTCGCCTGGCGCAAATTGCGCGGCTACGTCGAATACGAACGTGAGCGCGCGGGTTCGCAGAAAAACTGGGAATGGTTTCAATGGCTCGCCGAACAGATTGACCGGCATGGCAAAGCCCGAACAAGTCTGACGCTCGGTGCGCACGACGCTTACCGCGACTGGCGCCCGTGATTTAGATCCTTGCCGCCGTGGCTGAGTGCTAATGCGAGTTTAAGCGAGTTTAATCAGGCTTTCCCGAATCTGTGTTGGTGTCCAGGCGGCGAATCCGAAAACGAACGCCGGCTTGAGTTTCGCTTGAATGCAAAAGAACGAGAGCGGCGAGGGTCTTACTCCGATATCAAACGTGATGCGCTTGATTATGGGGAAGTCTTCCTCGCGTTTCAACCAGGCGACGATGTTCAATCCTGCTTCGGGAACCTGCAGAGTGAAACGGTCACCAAGCAATTCATTGAATTGTTTGATGAAGTAATCGCGCCGATCGGCGTAGATCTTTCGCATCCGCTTGATGTGACTTAGGAAGAAACCCTCAGTAATGAAACCCGCCAGTGTCGCCTGATCGATGGGAGAGGAGTGTTGATCCATCGCACTGCGGATTTTGACTAACGAATCGACTAGCGGTTCTGGTGCGACGATGTAGCCCAGACGCAACCCGGGACAAAGAATCTTGCTTACCGTTCCGGCGTAAATCACGCGGCAGGCGTTGTCCATCCCTTGTAATGAAGGGAGCGGCGGCCCGACAAACCGGAACTCCGCGTCGTAATCGTCCTCAAAAACAAATGCGTTGTAGGCACGTGCAAAATCGAGCAAGTCGGTGCGGCGCTGAAAACTCATAGTAACGCCAAGAGGAAATTGGTGCGATGGCGTGACGTAAATGATCCTCGGCGGCGGTTCTTTTGGCCCTCGCGCAATCACGACTCCCTGGTCGTCGATCGGTTTGGGAATGATCCGAACGCCAGCCAAAGTAAGGACCCTGCGGGTTTGCTGATAACATGGATCTTCGATCCACGCGACTTCTCCCGGATTGAGCACAGCCATGGCGCTGACCAGCATCGCCTGCTGCATACCAGCTACGATGACGATCTGATCCGGATGACAGCGCGCGGCTCTGAAGTCGCACAAGTAGGCTGCAAGTGCTTTGCGCAGGTCGGCGTCGCCACGATTCGAGGAGTAGCGCAAAAGATTGACGCCTTTCCTTGCCAGAATCTGCGATCTCAGGCGTTCCCATACAGCTATCGGAAATTCGTCGACTGCAGGAATACTCGCGACAAGCGATACACCTGCTCCTGCGGCCGTTGCTCCCAGATCAAACTGATCTCCGACGCGTTTATCTGGAATTGCTTTTGCGCGGTCCGAGATGCGAATCGGACGCTGGATGGGCTGGTCGGTTTTCGCTTGGCCGGCAGTCAAAAATGTTTCCGGCAAAAGGTTTGCGACAAAGGTTCCGGAGCCGGACTTTGATCGGAGATAACCTTCGGCATGGAGTTTGAAAAACGCGAGTCTGACCGTCGATCTCGAGATTTTCCAATCTGTAGCCAAGGCGCGAGAGGAGGGAAGTCGCGATGAGCCATCGCTGAACTTTCCCGATTTAAGCTCGTCGCGAATTTGACGGTAAAGCTGCTCGTGAAGCGGTTCCTTGGCCGTCCGGTCAAGCCGAATCATCTCAAATGCTATGATCGAACGGCGGCGGCGCTTCTGCGGGCGCGATTTGCTCTTAGGCATGCTGATAGCGAATTTTCGTGATTATACTCCTCATCAGAAAGGACCAAACTGGCGAACAATCGGCGCGGCAGCGGCCGATGCAATGAAACCATAACGAGCTCTGATGACAGCAGAACCGCTAATCACCACATATCTCGAAGTTCTGTCACAGGATCAGTTGCGTCCAAAACGATCGGATTGGCGATTTCAAATTCGTGAAAAGACCGAGCGTGATTGGCGGTTCAATCGCGACCTTTATTTTCGTGTCGGCGAACAATGGGACTGGGTCGACAAACGACCGTGGACGGATGACCAATGGAGGGAATACGCAATGGCGCCTGAATTGCGGACGTTCGCGGGATACTATGACGACGTTCTCGCTGGCTATTACGAACTCCGTCGGGACAAGGAAGGTGGAATCGAGATCGCGTACTTTGGATTGTTGCCTGAATGGATCGGCCGGGGGTTAGGCGGCGCGCTGCTAACTAGTGCAATCGAAAAGGCGTGGCGGATGGAGCCGAAGCCCTCCCGTGTGTGGGTGCATACGTGCAACCGCGATCACCCGCAGGCGCTTGCGAACTATCAGGCGCGCGGCATGGTCGTTTATAAGGTTGAGGAAGACGTTTAGGCAAGCGGCGGCCATCCAAAGCGACGTCTTAACGTGGCCAAATCGAACGCATGGAGCCGGCGCGCCCTCGCGCCGAACTTTATCGGGACGAGGGCGTCCCGGCTCCAACACCCGCAGCCGCTCAACTCTCCGGGATCTACGTCCAGAGGCACGTTTTTTGGGCGAAATCAAAAAACTTCAAATTTTTTGAAATGTCCGCCCTCAAAATCTTTAGAAAGGGATGAATCGAATCAAATCAACACAACATGATGAACCTCGTATTGGACAAAAGTATTACTGAAACACCCGAGTTCACCGGTCAATTCATGGTGTCTCCGAGCAATTTCGGGAACGGAAACCTGTCGTGTATGTCACGCGAACAGCTCACCGCGTTTTTGAATGCCGAATCACGCAATGCTCAGAGTGGCCATTTTGTTACTCCTCTGGATGAGCAGACACCGCCCACGCCTGAAAAAGGTCTGGCAGTCGGCGTGCTGAAGCAAGCAGCCTACGATTTGCGCCGTTACCGAACGGCGACGAAAGCCACCGATCGCGAGCTGTATCTCGATGCTCACAGTTGGGTGACGGCATACGATTCTTCGTGGCCGTATTCGTTCATGAATGTTTGTAAATTGCTCGATCTCTGCCCGGAAATCGTGCGCGCGGATCTTTTGGCCGACGCGTCACTAGGGCCATTTCATTACTGGATTCGGCGCGCAACGCGTCTTTCCCGAAAACTGGGTGCCTCAGTCGCTCGCGTTTTCGAAAGCCGCCGAAATCCGGAAGGTGTCGAGGGCAACCAATTAGCTGCAACTATCTAACATGAAAAACCTATTGAGTTCTGTATGGACGTCGCTGATGCGCGCGACCTATCGGAAACACGATCCGTTCCTGGTTTACAGTATCACCTCTTTCAACTCTGGCGGCGGATGGAAGGAGTTCCTTCTGAAGGTGTCGCTGCAAAACACATAATCGCAATGAAATTCTCCACCGAAGCGATCGTGGCACTGGCTGTAGCTGTGGTATTTGCGCTTTTGAGCTTCGGTGCCATCGCGCGAGAGCAGGGGCAGAGGCCTGCGCGCAGTGAGCATAATGGGTATGTCGCGGCGAGCAATGTTAACCTGAGCCAGGTCGCCGCAAGCGAGACCGACGTTCTCGGCTTTTACTAAACGAGGGGGTATCCCGGCGGAAATGGCACTGCAGCGGCGAGTCTGCAGGCAGCCGAGCATTGCAAGCATAGAACCGCCGAACGATTTTATTCTCGCAAAATCAGATATCGTGGGGCACGCTCTGTACCCACGAAGACAATCCCGGGAACTCTACAGGAAGGCGGTGCTTCGTTTCAAACGACGCATTGGACGGTGGTGTTTCGTGCCGGGGAACCCGAGTCAGAGGCCTCGGCTCAGCAGGCCCTTTCCGGTTTTTGCGAAGCGTATTGGCCGCCGCTTTACAGTTTTCTTCGTCACCGCGGTCATTCCTCCGCTGATGCCCAGGACCTGGTCCAGGGGTTTTTTGCTCAACTGCTCGAGCAAAACACATTGAGCCGGGCGGATCGCCAGAGGGGCCGGCTTCGCACGTTTCTCCTCGGATCTCTGGAGAATTTCTTATACAACGAGTATGATCGCGCGCGAGCGCTCAAGCGAGGCGGAGGTCGGCAGGTGTTGTCGATCGAGGAGCATCTACCCGAAGCAGAGGCGGCAATGCTCGCGACCGTTCATTTGAGCGATGCTGGTTGCTACGATCTCGTGTGGGCATCGAATATTGTTTCAAGGGCATGGAAGAGTCTGGAAAACGAATTTGAAGCGGAAGGCAAAGCTGAGTGGCTTGAGGAATTAAGGCCGTTCGTGGCCGGCGGCAGCGCCAAGCCGCCCAGTCAGGAGGAAGCCGCCACGCGACTCGGAGTGCCAATCGCGACTCTGCGAACCTGGCTTTCGCGTCTTCGCCAGCGATTCCGTGAATCGTTGCGAGCAGAAGTCGGCAGTACGGTCTCGGATCCGGCAGATATCGATGGAGAACTGCGCCATCTCTACCAGATACTGATGGCCTGAGGGGCGTTCCGATATGGACGACATCAGCGTGGGCCTCGGGAGTCCGAACGTGCAGGATGAAACTGCGGAGAATTGCGCCACCTGCGGACGACCGCTAACTCAACGCGGTCCGAATGGCGAGTGTCTGCGGTGTCTCGTTAGTCTTACCTTCCTGGGAGATGACGAGCAGCCGGAAAGACCAAAAGCTCGCGGCCGACTGACACCTGGACCACTGCGATACGCCCATTTCGAATTAGAGACGGGAGCAGACGGTTTTCCGCATGAGCTTGGTGCCGGAGCGATGGCCACAACTTATCGCGCGCGCGATACAGTTTTGAATTCGTTTGTTGCGCTCAAGGTCATAGATCGCAAGGTCGCACAGAACCCCGGTGCGCGTTCCCGTTTTCTGCGCGAAGCACGTGCGGCGGCGAATATTCGTCACCCAAATGTGGCCCGGGTGACGTATTACGGCGAGCAAGATGGCGAGTGCTTTTACGCGATGGAATTGGTCGAAGGGGAAACGCTCGAAGCACGTGTGCGCCGTGATGGACCAATGCCGCTTGCCATCGCATTGGATGTCATTGAACAAGCCGCACGCGCTCTTGTGGCTGCAGAAGCGTGTGGCGTTGTGCATCGCGACATCAAACCATCGAACGTCATGCTGGAATCCGATCCAACCGGCGCTCTCCGGGTGAAGCTGATTGACTATGGAGTGGCCAAAGTCATGGGCCCTCAGACGCAATCCGGCGCCGAGCAAACGCACGCGGGTTTCATTGGCACGCCGGCATTTGCCAGTCCGGAGCAGTTCGCAGGCGCCGGACAATTGCCGGTCGATACTCGTTCCGATATCTACTCGTTAGGCGTTACGTTTTGGTACTTGCTTACCGGCCGTACGCCGTTTGTTGGGCGCACGATGGAAGAAATCCGCGCACGGCAAGAAAGCGAGCTGCCATCGGAACAGCTCAAGAAACTGCACTTGCCGGGTCGGGTTGTTGCGCTGTTGAAGTCCATGCTGGCCGCGGACCCAAACCACAGACCGCAATCGGCGCGCGAGCTACTTCTTGCTGTCCATAGCTGCTCCGACCGGTTCAATGCTGACGCGCGTCGGCGACGCAGAAAAGCTATCGTTGTAAACGTGGCTTTGGCGTCGGCCATCGTAGCGATTGCATTCGGGATGTGGCTGTATCAACGTCTGCGGCCATTTACTCCCGAAGAGCGATCAATCGCCGTGTTGCCTTTCGAAAACCTCAGTAGCGACAAAGAGAACGCTTATTTTGCCGAGGGAGTACAGGATGAAATTCTGACGCGCTTATCAAAGATCGCCAATCTGAAGGTGATCTCGCGCACATCCACACAGCATTATCAGAGCGCGCCGAAAAACTTGCGCGAGATCGCAAAACAACTCGGTGTGGCCCACATTCTTGAAGGCAGCGTGCAGAAGAGTGCGGACACCGTCCGGATCAACGTGCAGTTAATCAAAGCAGCTAGCGATTCACACCTTTGGTCGGATACATTTGATCGCAAGCTAACGGACATTCTGTCAGTCGAAACGGATGTAGCCAAAACTATTGCTGACCAGTTACGCGCGAAACTCACAGGGCAGGAGGAACAAGTCATCGCTGCCAAGCCTACCAGCAATCCTCAGGCTTATGATTCCTACCTGCGCGGCCTGGCTTACGCGCTAAAGACGGCATTCACGCCAGAGAACTCACTTGCAGCTCAGAAATACGTCAAAGAAGCGGTGCGACTGGACCCTAACTTCGCACTGGGTTGGGCTCTGCTCTCTTATGTAGATTCAAGTGGCTATCTTACACAGAGTCTTCAACCAACGGTCGCTCTCCGCGAAGAAGCGCACGAGGCAGCAGAAACTGCCCTGAGACTACAGCCGAATCTTGGCGAGGGTTTGTTAGCCATGGGTTTCTATCACTATGCCTGCCTCAAGGACTATGACACTGCTTTAAAATATCTTGAGCAGGCACAGCGCGTTCTCCCTCAAAGCAGTCGAGTTCTCCAAGGCCTGGCCTTTATTGAAAGGAGGCGAGGCAACTGGGACAAGAGCGAGACGTACTTTCAGCAAGCCGAGAAAGTGGATCCGCGTAATGTTAACCTTCTTTCGCAACACGCGCGATCCTACATTTGCCTTCGTCGTTTTCCGGAAGCGCTGGCGAAGCTTGAGCAAATACTCAATATCACCCCCGACGACATAGACACGATTGTGTTAAAGGCGCGAATTGCACAAGCAGAAGGCGACCTTCCCCGCGCTAACGCACTTCTCGCCCCTCTTCGGCCGGGAGTCGGTTACGTGAACGCATTGGAAACACAGGTTTATCAGGCTATCCTGGAGTCGCGTCCGGGACCCGTGATTGCTCAGCTAAAGGAGATCCTGGCCAAGCCTGATCAAACACTGGGTTTTTACGCTGGCGAACTCCGCTTCTGGTTAGCCTGGGCACAGGAAGTAGCTGGTGACCATGCCGGCGCGCGCGAAAGCCGGAGTCAGGCTCGGACCGAGCTGGAATCTTTCCTCAAGGAACAACCTGAAAATTTTGTTTTAATGGGCGATCTCGCGCTTACAAACGTGGCTCTTGGTGACAACAATGCCGCGCTGGCTGCGGTTGAGCGCGCGATCGAGATGAGCCCGATCGAGAAGGATGCGCTTACAGGTCCCAGGCCGTTGGAAATTCTCGCCCGCGTTGCAGCCCGCGGCGGCGATGTCGACCGGTCGATCTCTGCATTGGAAAGGCTACTTTCAATTCCCTACGAGGCACCTTTGGCTGCCAACCCGCCGCTCACTCCTGCGCTTCTCCGCCTGGATCCAATGTTTGAACGGCTCCGCAAGGATCCGCGTTTTCAGAAACTGGTTGCTCCCTCTCCAGGAAAATAGGAATCGCCATTACAACCCAATCGTGGTGATTAGATCCGTCGGGTCTTCGGGCGACGGTCTCGTCATCGGTGCTCAGTGATATTCGTCCAAAGAAGGACGTGACATCGGCGGGATTTTGCCATTAAGTCAAAATCCAATACTTAATCGCCGTTCGGCGAGAGGAGGAGGACAACCATGAAGCCCAAGAAGTTAAAAAAGAGGATCCAGCAACTCGAGAAACGTCTACGAGAAGGCTCAGAGAAACTGGATAGATTAAAACGCAAACTGCAGCAGGAGGAGATGGCAAGAGCGTTGAAAGCTGCGAGAAAATCGGCAGCCCGCGTTACTGCATCAGCTGAAAAGAAATCTCCGGGCTCAATAACGAGCGAGAAAAAACCCAAGCGGAAGCTGAATCTCTCACCGGAGCGTCGTGCTCAACTTGCAGCCGCGATGAGAGCTAGATGGGCTGCCAAGCGAGCTGCCGAAGGGAATAGCGCAACCTCGTCGGACCAAAATTCTCCAGCGCCGCCAATGCCACCGCCGGAAAATAGAGGCGACGGCATCTAAGTACGGTCGGCGCGATTAGCATCGCCAGAGCGCGATCCAGAATTATCGCGTCGTATTGATACAGGCCCATCGACGCTGCGCTTTCCACTCAATTTTCTGGGCGAAACACAAAAGAGGTCCGCAAATTTACGGCTGTTTTTCTTCGCAAAGGTTTTGGAAAGCGGAATCTGCGCGCAACGGATCCCAGATCGGATCGAGCCTTAAAAGTGCCGACGTGATGGGCGTTGGGCTGTAAAGCCAACCGCCATATGGCGTTTGTAGCAGTTTCGTGAGAGTGGCGATCGCGCGAGCATTCTCCCCGGTTATCATCTCAACTAGCGCGAGGTTCTCTTCGAAGGCGGGTCCAGACAACCGATCTTTGTCACTCGGCAAAAGCTTAATTGCGCGCTGCGCTTCGTTGAGGGCTGAGTCTTTCTCGTCGAGCATCGCGTAAGTGACGGCGAGCGCTGCTGCAATGAAGGCGTTGTCTGGTTGATCCTTCTTGAGCAATTCGAGTGTTTTGCGCGCTTGTTCAGCGACAGCTCTTGATGATGCGGTGTCGCCAGCTACGCGATGGGCCAAGGCTAGCCCCACCTGCTTGCTGCCCTTTTCAATCCCCGAAGTAGATTGCAACTGAGCTTGTTGGGCTCGCGCAAGCCGCATCCCCTCAAAATTTCGTTCAAGTCTCAACTGGGTGAACTTGATTCGAACGGCAGCGTCCGATTTCGTTTGTACGTTTATCTGCACGAGCAATTTAGCAGCTTCTTGCAGATTACCTTCGGCCTGGCAGATGCTGGCCTTCAATGCCATTAAAGACAACTCATTAGGAAGGATATTCAGTGCCCGGTCGTAGAGCTTTTCTGCTTTCGAGAATTGCCGAATCGCAGCATATGTAAATGCCACTTCGGTCAGTAACGCTGTATTTCGTGGATTGAGGGCGAGGCCCCGCTCCCAATAGGCAACACTTTCATCCCAGTGGCCTTCGCTTCGCTCAATTGCCGCAAGGGCGTACAAGACCTCGCTATTTCCCGGCAGCATTTTGCTGACGCGTCCGAAGGTAGCTTTGGCCAGCCCGTAATCGTGCAGCACCCAATACTGATAATAGCCGGTGAAGAGCAGAGTTTCGGGTGAATTCGGTTGCAGTCTCTGCGCATTTTCTAAAGCCTCCTTTGCCGCATTGCGACGAGCGGCAGTTGTGTCGGCGCGATTCGAGTAAAGAAGCGAGTGCGCACCAGAAAGTCGTGCCCAGGCGAGCGCAAAATTTGGGTCAAGCCGTACTGCCAGGTCATAAAAATCGATGGCTTTGAACAAGGCCTCACTGGAGTAATTGCTGCGTGCCTCAAAAGCCAATCCGCGTAAATAGGCGTCGTACGCTTGCGGATTGCTCGTGGGCTGAGCAGCTAAAGCTCGTTCCTCGCGTCCGGTTAGCTTCGCTTGCAACGAGTCAGCTATTCCTTTGGCGATCTCGGTCTCGACGCTAAAAATGTCTCTCAACTTTCGGTCATACGTCTCGGCCCAGAGTTGCGAGCCGGTTTGGATGTTAACCAGGTGAACATTGACTCTCACCTGATTGCCAGCCTTCTGGACGCTACCCTCAAGGATATTCCCTACGCCAAGCTGCTTTGCGATTTCAGCTAGATTGCCGGCTTCGCTTTGATATCCCTGCGTCGAAGTGCGCGAAATTACTTTCAAATCGCCGATCTTCGCGAGACGCGTCAGGACTTCTTCTTGGATGCCATCGGCGAAATAAGCGTTATCCGGGTCACTGCTTAAGTTTTGAAAAGGCAGGACTGCGATCGATTTGTCGATCTTCTGCCACACGGTTCGTCGCAATAGAAAAAATCCAGCAGACGCAGAGATGATGACAGCGAAGGCAATGAGCAAAATGAGATTGCGTCGCCAATGAACTCCTGGTGGTGTCGGCGTGCCCTGGATTCCTTGCGGCGTGATGTCGTATGCCCAGGCTAGTATAATCGCGATCGGAAAACCGATTAACAAAAGCACAATCACAAGCCGCAAAGTCCAATTCGGCAATTCCCATGCTGGAAACGCAGCCGAGGCCATTTGAATCAAAAATCCTGCGGCGACGATGTAAGCAGCGGCGACGCGGTAAACCTTTCGCCGCTGCAACTCCTCAAAGAAGCCGCTCATGATATCGGCTTT
>AF_2010_repII_A1DRAFT_10000030_pt1 | contig 19847 bp, 20 predicted proteins | sample AmaForreplicIIA1_FD_9195 | JGI IMG/M metagenome (IMG submission 9195)
CGATCCTGGAATTTACGGCCGAACTTCCGGTGAAGAGCCGCATCAGACAGATAGGTAATATGCGCGCCCATGCGCGCAACGGCGAGCCCACGACGCGGATTTGCATTCTCCAGAAGGTAACGGCCACCGCGCCATTCCGGATCGGCCATGATCGCCTGCCGCCCGACCTCATGAAACGCGATGTTTTGCGCGGAATGTCGGGTGGCACACGCGATCGGCAGCGCGCAAAACACGCGCTGGGGATAGCTCGCCGCCCATTGCAACACCTGCATCCCGCCCATCGAGCCGCCCGCAACGGCAAAGAGCGACTCGATGCCCAGATGATCGAGCAGCATGGCCTGCGCGCGAACCATGTCGCGGATCGTGATGACTGGAAACTCGAGCCCCCACGGCTTCCTGGTCTTGGGATCCGTGGAAGAGGGGCCCGTAGTGCCCATGCATGCACCCACCACGTTCGGGCAGATCACGAAGTAGCGCTCGGTATCGATGGGTCTGCCGGGGCCGACCATCGTTTCCCACCAGCCCGACTTCCGCGTCACCGGATGGACGCTCGCCACGTGCTGATCCCCGGTCAGCGCATGGCAGATCAACACGGCGTTTGAACGTTCCGCGTTGAGCGTGCCGTAGGTCTTATAGGCAATCTGAAATGGCGACAGTTCGACGCCGGCATCGAGCTTCAGCGGCCGGTCGGCCCCAAAGTGAGCGATCAGCGACTCGTGCGGCTGGTCCGCTTCACGCGGGGAATCCGCAACCTCGGGAATGCTGGTCCGATCGATTTGGCCCATTGTCGCTCGTACGCTCCTGGCGCACCACCTTTATCCCGGCTCGATTAGCACAGGTTTACTGTCAACCCGGCAGGCTACAGTCAACGTTTTCTTTGATTTCAAGGCCCGGCCCACCTATCAATGCCGCCATGGCAAAGCCAACCGAAGCACCCTCATTGGGCGATCTGCGAAAGGAGATCGACCGTATCGACGAGGAGATGCACCAGCTTCTGATCGAGCGCGGCGACATCATTGATCGCCTAATTGCAGTCAAGCGCAGCCAGGATACCGGCACATCCGCGTTTCGGCCCGCTCGCGAAGCGGAGATGATGCGTCGACTGGTCAAGCGGCATAAGGGCATCTTACCGCTCGATACCGTCGAGAGCATCTGGCGGGTCATTATTTCAACTTTTACATATGTGCAGGCGCCGTTCTCCATTCACGCCGATCTGTCGGCTGGCGATGCCCTTATGCGCGATTCCGCGCGCTTTCATTTCGGCTTTACGGTCCCTTTCGTTCCACATATGGGCGCCGCGGGGGTGGTCGCCGCGGTGTCGGCGTCGACAGGAGATCTTGGTCTCGTACCTGCGTTCGATATTGCATCGGCGGGCGCCTGGTGGAATGCGCTCGAATTTGATGCCGCCCCCAAGATCATCGCGCGTCTTCCCTTCGTCGAGCGGCGCGACCATCCCGCCGCCCTGCCGGTGTATGTCATCTGCCGGGTCGCAACCGACGCCATGGCAATGGAAGCCGCTGTCTGGAGCGTGCGCGTTTCGGGCTGGGGTGCTGGCCCGGCCCAGGCGCTGACGGAGCTCGCTGAATTTATTGCCGTGCCTGACCGGGCCTTCGACGGCGCTGCACTCCTGATATCCTTGCCGAAAGAAACCAGCCTTCAATCGATCAGCGCGGCTTTGGTTAAGGCCGGGGCCACAATACGCTCGGCGGCGCTCGTCGGAAGTCACGCAACCCGCTATACGGTTGCTGCCGAAAAGGCCTGATCGTTCGGAAAACCGTTAATGACTGTGAACCGCCCGCAACCGCGTCCCGGCGTGCTCGACATTGCCCCCTACCTTCCGGGCAAGAGCACCGCGCTTGGAGTCGCCAAGGTGTTCAAACTCTCCTCCAACGAAACTCCGTTGGGGCCGAGCCCGAATGCAATTGCAGCCTATCGCGCCGTCGGCGAACACCTCGAGGATTATCCTGACGGTTCGGCGTCTGCCTTGCGCGAAGCGATCGGTGCCGCGTTCGGACTCGATCCCGACCGCATCGTCTGCGGGGCGGGCTCCGATGACTTGCTCAATCTGCTCGCACGCGCCTACCTCGGCGATGGCGACGAGGCGATCTACACGACGCATGGCTTTCTGGTCTATCCGATCGCGGCGATGGGCACCGGCGCAAAGGCTGTTGCCGTGCCGGAAACGAAGTTCACGGCCAATGTGGATGCAATTCTCAAGACGGTGACGCCGAAGACGAAAATTGTCTTCCTCGCCAATCCGAACAATCCGACCGGGACCTACCTGCCTTTTGACGAAGTGAAGCGTCTGCACAGCGGATTGCCTGCGCACGTGCTGCTCGTACTCGATGCCGCTTACGCCGAATACGTTCAGCGCAACGATTATGAATCCGGCATCGAACTGGTTGCCACGACGGACAACGTGGTCATGACCCGTACTTTTTCAAAGATCTACGGGCTTGCGGCGCTCCGCTTGGGCTGGATGTATGGGCCTGCACACGTCGTCGATGCGGTCAATCGCATCCGCGGGCCGTTCAACGTCAACGCCCCCGCGATCGCCGCCGGCATAGCCGCGATCCGCGACACGGCGCATGTAGACCGCGCCCGCGTACACAACAGCCGCTGGCTGGCCTGGCTCACCGAGGAGATCGGGAAGCTCGGTCTCGCCGTCACGCCAAGCGCGGCGAATTTTGTCCTGATCCACTTTCCGGAAACCAAAGGCAAAACTGCGAAAGAAGCGGATGGCTTCCTCACCAAGCGCGGGCTCATTCTGCGCCAGGTCGGCGCCTACAAGTTGCCGAACGCCTTGCGAATGAGCGTCGGCACCGAAGAGGCCAATTGCCTTGTCGTGCAGGCGCTGAAGGAATTTTTAGGAAGTCGGACATGAGCAAGCCGGAGCCTTTGTTCAATCGCCTGGCTCTGATCGGTTTCGGCCTTATCGGCTCATCGATTGCGCGTGCGGTCCGCGCCCAAGGTGCAGCGCGCACAATCGTGGCGACTGCGCGCTCACCAAAGACGCGCCGGCGGGTTGCAGAACTTGGCATCGCCGATCAGGTGGTCGAGACGAATGCCGCTGCGGTCGAAGGCGCCGACCTGGTTATTGTCTCAATTCCGGTAGGCGCGTGCGGTGCGGTTGCCAAGGAGATCGGCCCGCATCTTTGGACCGGCGCCATCGTCTCCGATGTCGGCTCGGTAAAAGGCTCGGTCGTGCGCGATATGGCCCCGCATCTGCCGAAGAACGTACATTTTATACCGGCCCACCCTGTCGCTGGCACCGAGTACTCTGGTCCCGATGCGGGCTTCGCCGAGCTTTTTGTGAACCGGTGGTGCATTCTCACGCCTCCGGCCGGCGCCGACGCCACGATGGTTGAAAAACTCGCCGTATTCTGGCGCCTGCTCGGTGCCAACGTGGAGATAATGGCACCGGATCACCACGATCTGGTGCTCGCCATAACCAGCCATCTGCCGCACCTGATTGCCTACACGATTGTCGGCACGGCCGACGAACTGCAAGCGGTGACGCGCTCGGAAGTGTTGAAATTCTCTGCCGGCGGTTTCCGCGACTTTACCCGCATCGCTGCGTCCGACCCAACCATGTGGCGCGACGTGTTCCTTGCCAACAAGGACGCCGTTCTCGAAATGCTTGGCCGCTTCAATGAAGACGTTTCGGCGTTGACAAAGGCGATCAGAAAAGGCGACGGGGACGCGTTATTCGAGCACTTCGAGCGGACGCGCGCCATTCGCAAGGGCATTGTCGAAATTGGTCAAGACTCGCCGTCTCCCGATTTCGGTCGCCCGCACCCGGACTTGCCGCATGAGCCCGTTCCGAAGCCTTACGCGTCGGAGAAGAGCTAGAACAAGGCCGGCGTATTGCCGATCGGAATCGGACCAAGATAGACCGCACCGTCGTTGAAACGAAGCGGCAATGTCACTGCACGCTTGCCTTCGAGAGTCGTCTGCTCGCCGAGCAGATTGATGCCGAGCGAAACATTTGCTCCGGCCTGCTGGCGTGCCATCTCGCCCAAGCCGGGCGCGAGACGATCAAGCGCGCCGGCAAGCCGGTCCATATTTGGCGAAGTCTGGAATCGCTGTTGCGCGCCGATGGCCGCCAGAAATTGTTCAAGACCCGCCATTGTGATTCGCAATTCACCCACTAGCCGCCCATCACTATTGAGCGACAGGGCGCCATCGCCAATTGCAAGAATATCGCCCTGTTGCAGCCGCGCCTTGGTGATGTCGATGCTACCGCCTGCAGCCTGCAGCTCGCGAAAACGCTCCGGCCAAGGCTTGGGTGAGAAATCGTTCAATCCTCGGAGAAGGGCGGTGACGTCGGCATTAATTGGCGTCGCCGCAGCCGGGTGCAAATTTGGCGCCGTGCCCTGATCAATCCGCACTGCGACTTCGATCACAGGTTTGTTGATAGCAGAGCCTTCCGCCATTCGGCCGTGAAGTTCGGCGTGCCTTGCGCGCACCATACTTTCGCGAGCGGTACCATTCACACGCTCGACCGAAAGCAGATCGAATACCAGCGACCCGCGCTCGGGAGCGCTTGGCGTTCCGCGTACGCTCGATTGGGCCAGCTTCCAGTCGGCGACGAATTCCGGAGCCTTTCCCGGCTCGCCGACGGTCAGCGGCCCACGAAACTCACTGATAAGCAAGCCGGGCTGATAAACCTGCGCAACCATCACCAGGCTCGTGGTCCTGAGTTCAATCGGGGGCTGGTTGGTGCGCAATAGCGCCTGATCGCAGTTGACCTCGATGCGAAACGGAAAACCGCCGACATCCTGCGACCCGCAGGTGTAAATACGCCCCGACTTCGCCTCGCGCGCGCGCCAGCCATCGATCGCCGTTTCGGCCCTGCCGGCAGCAAACTTCCAGAAGGCGGTCCATCCGGCTATCAGGGCGAACACGATAAAGAGAAGGATCGTGTAGCGAAGCCCAGGCCGGCGCCGCGATTGAATGCTGGTTGGATCACGCATCATCTGGATTCAAAACCTACGGAATGCGGCGTTTCTGCGCCCACATCGATAGCCGGATTGCATGGGAACCCCGGCCCTGTTAGGTCGACACAGATTACCAACCCCCAACGCCGTCGTCCGCCTCCTCCCGCCACGATGAATGCTCGTTCTGATCAAAGCAACGAGGACTTCTGGGTCTTCGCCTACGGATCGCTGATGTGGCGGCCAGGCTTCGATTTTCGCGAGCGGCGCAACGCCCGCCTCGTCGGAGCCCACCGCGCACTCTGCGTCTACTCGTTTGTCCATCGCGGAACGCCGGAGAAACCGGGCCTGGTACTTGGTCTTGATCGCGGCGGCAACTGTCGCGGCATCGCGTACCGGGTGGCTTCACTTCTGCGGTCAAAGACTATCGATTACCTGCGGGGCCGGGAACAGGTCACCCGCGTCTATCGCGAGACCTGGCGCAGGGTTTGGATCGACGATGATCCTCAGCAGAGCGTGCACGCGCTCTGTTACGTCGTCGATCGCGGCCATCGCCAATACGCCGGCCAACTCAGCCTTGCTAACCAGTTGCATTTTGCCCGGCAAGGACATGGTCGCTCGGGTGCGTGCCGCGACTACGTGCTGGCGGCGGTGAAAGAGCTGCAAACTCTCGGAATCAAGGACATCGAGTTGCAGGTGCTGGCTAAGCGGCTGAAGGGCGCGCACGAATCGTCCTCCCGCTGAAATCAGCCCAACGTTTCGCTTACTGCTTCATTTGCGCGCGGCCTTCGGCAATCAGGCGCGCCGTTGCGCTTTCAAGGTCATTCTGCAGGCGCTCAAAAAAATCGTCCTTGCCGAGGCCGGGAGGGATCGGGTCGAGAATTTCTGCAACCACGGTACCCGGAAAGCGCCGTAGCGATCGGCGTGGCCAGAACAGACCGGAGTTAAGCGCAATCGGCAGGCATGGCACACCTTCGGCCGCGTAGAGATGGGCTACACCGACCTTGTAGCGCGGCTCGGCGCCCGCTGGCCGACGCGTGCCTTCGGGAAAGATAATCAGTTGCCGATTGTCCGCCAATTCGATGCGCGCACGTTCGATCATGTCGTTCAGGGCCTGCGAACCGCCGCCGCGCCTGACCGGCACCATTCGCCCCTTGATGGTCAGCCAGCCAAAGATCGGAATCAACTGCAGCTCGCGCTTGAGGATAAAGACCGGATTTTCCAGCAGCGGCAGCAACGCGAACGTCTCCCATGCCGACTGATGTTTGGACGCGACGATGATCGGCCCCTTCGGGATTTTCTCGCGGCCGCGGATTTCGTAATCGATTCCGGCGACCACGCGCAGTAATACGAGATTTGTACGGCCCCACGACTTGGCCACTCCGACGATGGCGCGATACGGCATGAAGAAAGTCGGCAACCCGATAATCACGTAGATAATCGTATTGAGATAGAACAAAGCGTTGAATGCGATTGACCGTAAGATAAGCACGGACGCCGTCCCTCACACTGCGCTGTCGGTGTCAAGGTGCATACGCGCAAGCGCCAGCACGTATTTCAGGTATTCAGCGAAAAGAAAACGCGCCGTATCCGTGTTCGACCACCATGGTTCCGTTTTCACCTTCTCCGAAATCACCGGATATGCAATCAGCGTGACGTCGGGAAGCTGATGCGCCAGCTCGGCCATGGCGCGCGGCATGTGCCAGTTCGAAGTCACCACAATCAGAGAATTGAAGTTGTGCGCGCGGGCCCAGCGTTTGGTTTCGAGCGCATTCCCGAAAGTATTGAGCGCAGACCGGTCGAGGTCGATGCAGCATGTGAAGTACTTTGAGTAAAGCGGCGTTAACCGCGCAATTTCCTTTGAACTGGTCGCGCGGTGAACGCCGGTGATCAGCAGCCGCTTGCCGCGATCGGTCGCCAGCAGCTCGATCGCGTCGGGAATGCGTGCCGCAGCGCCGGTCAGTGCCACGATGCCATCTGCCTTGGTATCGAGCGTTACCTCGTCGCCGGCAATGTTGAAGATGAACCATCCGAATCCCACAGCAAGCAAGATAATCCCGGTTGCACCCGCAGCCATGGTCAGGAAACCGATCCAACGGGCAAGACCGGCAAACATGTCAGTCGATCATTTCAAGGGTGTTGTTGACGGTTTGACGCGAGGTGAAGGCGGTGACGGCAGCGATCAGAGCGATCTGCACCAGCACAAAAACATAGCCCACAATACCAATGGAGAAAGTGCCAAAAAACACCGATGTCTGATCACCGGCGGCCGTTCCGGCAAACCAGCGGCTGAGGACCCCCGCAAGGGCAAACAGGATGATCGCCGCGCCGCCGCCGATGGCGCCTCCTTGCAGGCCGAGCATCAAGAAATGGTGCTGGAAGTGCCGCGCGATAAAACCGTTCTTTGCGCCGACGAAATGCAGCACTTCGATCACGGATTTGTTGGTCGCCATCGCGCCCCGGGTCGCGAAGGTGACCGACAACATGGTGGCGATGAACATCAAGATCAGAATTCCGACGCTTGCACCAACGGCGGTCCCGGCCATTGTGCGCATGCGGTCCATCCAGCCACGATGATCGTCGAGAGCGGCACCCGGGGCCTGATCGCTCAGGACACGCCTTAACTGCGCAAAGTCGGGCGCGGCACCCGGCGCGATCTTGAGCACAATCAGACGCGGCACGGGCAGCTCGTCGAGAGAAAGCCCGCTGCCCAGCCAAGGCTCTAGCAATTTGACGGATTCGTCCTTTGAGAACGGTGTGACCTCGGAAATGCCAGGAAAGGCGCGCGCGGCCGAGACGGCCTTGTCAACCGTGGCATCGACATCGCGACCGGGCGCCGGAGACACCTGAACCGTGACTTCACGCGAGATGTCTGATTGCCATTCACCTGCGGCCCTGCTCACGAGGACCGTGGCGCCCGTGGTCAGCGATGCAAGAAAGGTCATGATGGCAACGACAGCGACGAGCGCGCGACCGGAAATCGAATTGCGCGGCACCAGTGGCGTTTCGAAGCGCGGCAGCGAGTCTGCCGGCATTCGCAGCGGCGTGGAAAATTTTCCCTGACCGGTGTCCGTCATCCGTTCCTCAATCGTAGATGTGCAGCCTGCCGTCATGCAGCACCAGCCGCCGCGCATCGTACTGATCCATAAGCGCGATGTCGTGGGTCGCAATGACGACCGAGGTCCCCGACTTGTTGAGCTCAATGAACAATCGCAACAGCCGCTGCGCCAAAGTTGGATCGACGTTTCCGGTGGGCTCGTCCGCGAGCAAGAGCTGCGGTCGCGCGATCACCGCGCGTGCAATCGCAGCACGCTGCTTTTCGCCGCCCGAGAGAACCGGGGGCAGTGCCCACATCCGCTCGCCAAGACCAACCCAGTTGAGCAACTCGACGACCTCATCGCGATAGCTTTCCTCCGGCCGACCCATGACCCGCAGGGGCAGCGCAACGTTCTCGTAGGTGGTCATGTGGTCGAGCAGGCGGAAGTCCTGGAACACGATCCCGATGCGACGACGCAAGGTCGCCACCGCATCGCGCGAAAGCGTCGCCACATCATGGCCGAATTGGGTAATCAACCCTCGCGTCGGTTTCATCGATAAAAACAGAAGACGCAGCAGCGAGGTCTTGCCGGCGCCCGAAGGACCCGTGAGGAACTGAAAGGAATGCGGATCTATGCGGAACGAGAGGTCGCGTAAAACCTCCGGTCCCAGACCATAGCGCAAGCCAACGTTCTCGAATCGGACCACCCACCCCTCTCCGACAAAATCTCAATAAGGCGGCCGAATCAGTGCCCGGCCGTGGTCCTCGACACGTACGGAAAACCATCCCCCGCTCGCATACCCGTCCAGAACTGTGCTGTTTTTTTACAGGATTATGGCAACCCTGCCATAGCGGTTTGCGCCAGGGCCAGTAATCCCTCCCATGTTTCCGAGGGTTGCCATCGATTCCGATCCATTAACGGACGGCTGGTAGCTTGGCACCTCGCCCATGCATATCGTCTGCCCGAATTGCTCAACGTCTTATGCGATCGAACCGGTCTTGCTGGGCGCGGCCGGCCGCGCGGGTTCGTTTCGCCCGTTGCAAGACCACGTGGTTCGCGAGTAGCCCGCAGCCCGTCCCCGAGATGGCCACCACGGAAACCGTGAGCGAAGCCGAGGAGGCCTTCCGGGGGTGATTCGCCCCCGATCAACCGGCGAGTCTCGGCACCCGACAATGCGGTCGACGTGATGGTACGCTTCATCAACGCCCAGGACGCAACGCCCGCCGCAAAGTAAACCCGCGCGCGTTCGCAGCCTTTACAGACTTAGTCAGAAGTCCTTCAGCAGCCGCTCGATGTAGTCGAGCTCGAGCTGCGGCCGGAAGCTTTCGCCGAAGCGCTTTCGCAGTTCCTCGAGAATGCGTCGAGCCCTTTGCGCATCGATTTCGCCCGGCACTTTCACCGTCAGATCGTCACCGTAGTCACGGCCACGCATGGGCCGACCCAGCGGATCCGTGTCCTGCTGAGCGCGCGCCTGCCCCCGGCCGGGTCGCCCGTTGGGGCCGGGTCCCATGCCCTGTTGCTGCATCGATTGCGCCAAACCTTGCGCGCCCTTGCGCATGGCATCGAGCGCGCGGCCCTGACTGTCCACCGCGCTTTCGGCATCCCCCTCCCCGAGCTGGCCTTCGGCCTGACCCATAGCCTCCCCGGCTTCGCCGAGTTGACCCATTTCGTTGCCTTCGCCCTGTTGGCCCGGCTGGCCCATGCCGTGCTGACGCAGCTGCTCCAGGAGCTTGTTCAGCCGGTCTTTCAGCCCTTGCTGGTCCTGACGCAGATCGCCCATCTGGTCGCCCTGGCCGGGCTGCTGCCCGCGCTGACGATCACGCCGCATGTCCTGGCCCTGGCGAAATGTCTTGTCGCGCAGCTGCTGCTGTTTGCGAATGACATCGCCCAATTCGTCGAGCGCGGACATCATATCGTCGTCGCCGTCATCGCCACCGGACGCGCCGGGTCGTGCCATCTGCAGATTTTCGAGCATCGACTGCAGTTCTTCGAGCAGCCGTCGCGCTGCATCCTTGTTGCCGGAGCGAGCCAGGTTCTCCAGCCGATCCAGCATGCTCTTGAGATCCTGCTGGCTGAGCATACGCGTGTTGCGGTCGAGCGGCCTGGAAAGCTGCTGCGGGTTCTTGCGCATTTCTTCGGCGAGCGCCTGCATGAACTTGTCCATGGCAGCGCGCAGCTGTTCCATCAGCTTTTTGATTTCTTCGTCACTCGCGCCGCGCTCAAGCGCCTGGCGCAACGCCTCCTGCGCCTGCCGCAAGGCCTGCTCGGCCTGCGAGACATTTCCGTCTTCGAGCTGTACCGCCATGTCCCACAGGCGCGCGACGACTTCGCGCAGGGCGTCGTCGCTCTGTGCGTGCTCGAGATCGTGATAGATCGAGCGCAATCCGAGATAGACGCCGGACTCAGGGATAAACCGCTCAGGCGCGATGGACAGCGTATCGAGCGCGGTCAGCACCAGCGGTTTGGACTCCGCGTCAAGCGCGAGAATGCGTCGTTGCTCGATCAGAGCGCGGGCGAGCGGCTTCACAAAGATACGCTGGGGCAGTTGCAGCTCGTGCGGCTGACTGCGGCCCTGGTTGCCCGCTTCGTCTTTTGCCGTGAGCGTCAAGGTCACGTCGGCACCGGCCCACGGGTGCTCGGTTAGGTCGTGCGTGGTTTGTGCCGTGCCGGCCTTGGTGCGGGCCTGCGGCAGCGTAAGTCCGTATTCAGGTGCACCGAAAAGCGGACGGGGCGGTTTCTCTGTTGATTGCCCTTCCTTCAGCGCAAAGGTGGCCTTGGCTTCGACGACGCCATAGTCGTCGTCGATTTTGTAGTCGAGGCGGAGCGCCCCGCGCGCCTGCCGTTCCGGGTCCCTGATTAGCTCGATGTTCGGCGCACGATCGGGAATGGCGGTGAAATTCCACACGAGATCGGTGCCGAGAACACCGTGAACCGCGGCCGACCCATCGCCTTTGATGACCAGTCGCCGTTCCTCGGTTCCGGCGGGCAAGGGTGCGCGCGCTTCTGTCGGAGCGGCCTCGATGCCACCTGTATTGAGAATGTCGAAACGCACCTGACCGGTGGCCCGGATGATCAATTGACTGCCGACAGGGACCGCTACGGGTGAAGACGCTTGCGCGGTTTCACCCGGGCGCAGGCCCGGGAGCATCACGGGAGCCCGTCCGGTATACACCGGCGGTGTCACCCAGGCGTCGATACGAAAATTCGCCGGCGCGACGACGCCGTGCCAATCGAATGCCGCGGCGATACGTTTTGTCCGCTCACCGCTGGCGGCAAAGAAACTCGCCCCCACGAGAATGAGAACGAGCGCGCGCAAGGCCATGGGATCGCGCAAGGACAGTCGGGGTGAAGGCCACCCGGCCTTGAATTTGCGCGCCGAAAGTAGCGCGCGCTCGACATGCGCCTGCCAAAGCGCCTGCGAGACGGGATCCTGGCGATTGGCAGCAATGCGATCGGCAACCGTGGTCGCCGGACGATGGGTTTCGCCTGTGCTGCGATCGAGCCGACGCAGACCGTCGTGGAGGCTGGGGAGCCGGACGATGAGCAATGGCAATGCGGACGCAACGAGTGCGATCGCAAAGACGAGCAGTCCGATGGCACGGGCCAGTGGCGGCAAGACCAACCACAGGCCCGCCCACGAGAAAGCGAGAAAAAGTCCGAACACGGTCGCCAACGCTGCAAGCGCAGGCCACAGCCGTTCCCATAGCAGACTGCCGCGTGCGCGTCTAAGCGCCCGCGCGAGCAAAAATCTCGCGGACCGTTCGCGTTCGTGAGACCGGTTGTCTGCCTCGTCCAAAAGCTGCTCCGACTCTCAGGGCCAGGAGAATCTGCCCCTCAAGGTACCACGCACCAGCCCGACCGGCCATGCGCGTAAGGATGGCTCACAGCCAATCCGGCATGCGATCGAGAGCAATCAATTGGTCAACTTCAAGGCGCGGGCGTATCAGCGCCCATTCGTCGCCCTTGACCAGTACTTCCGGCACCAGGGCCCGCGTGTTGTAGGTACCGGCCTGGACTGCGCCATAGGCACCTGCCGACATCACGGCAAGCAATGCACCCGCTGCCGGTTCCATCATTTCCCGGTCGAGCGCGAGGAAATCGCCGCTCTCACACACCGGTCCAACCACGTCGGCGCGAATGCGCTGCCCGGACGGCTTTTTTTCCACCGGCCAGATCTCGTGGTGCGCGTCATATAACGTCGGGCGAATAAGATCGTTCATGGCGGCGTCGACGACGACAAAGTTCTTCGCTTCACCGTTCTTCACGAACAGCACGCGGGTCACCAGGACCCCGCTATTGCCCACGAGCAGGCGACCGGGCTCAAAGATCAACCGGCAATCGAGATCGCGCGTCGCCCGTTTGACAACTTCGGCATAGGCGTCGGGGTGCGGTGGCGGCTCGTTGTCGTCGCGATATGGAATCCCCAAACCACCGCCAAGATCGACATGCGAGATCTTGTGACCGTCACTGCGCAGGACCCGGACAAATTCAGCAAGCAACGCGAAAGCATTTCCGAAGGGGTCGAGTTCGGTGATCTGACTGCCGATGTGCATATCCACACCGGCAACCTCGAGACCCTTCAACTTGGCAGCCCGCGCATAAATCTCGCGGGCGCCACTGATCGGAATGCCGAACTTGTTCTCGGCCTTTCCGGTTGCAATCTTGTGATGCGTCTTGGCATCGATGTCAGGATTGACGCGGATCGATATCCGCGCGCTGCGTCCCTTCGCCGACGCAATTGACGACAGCTGTTCGAGTTCTGCTTCCGATTCAACATTGACGCAGAGAATTCCTTCATCGACGGCCGAGGCAAGTTCGGAAGCAGTCTTTCCGATCCCAGAAAACATAATCCTCTCCGGCGGAATACCCGCAAGGCGCGCGCGCTTGAGTTCGCCGCCCGATACGACATCGGCACCGGCGCCAAGCTTCGCGAGCGTCATGATGATCGCCTGATTGGAGTTGGCCTTCATGGCGTAGCAGACAAGCGCGCGCACGTCGGCAAACGCATCGGCAAACACCTGGTAGTGACGTGTGAGGGTCGCGGTCGAGTAACAATAAAATGGCGTGCCGACCGCGGCGGCGAGCGTATCGAGGTTCACCGCCTCGGCGTGCAACACGCCGTCGCGATAGGCGAAGTGGTGCATGGCACGCTCAGTTGAGCAGGACGTCGAGTGGAATCGGTTTTTTGGTGCCGGCCGGCACGAGCACCTTTCCGTCCGGTCCGTACACTGGCTTATCGGTGCTCGTTGGTGTCACTTGTGCGCCTGTGAAGGATCCGCCGGGCGGCGGATCGAGCGGCCCCTTTCGCCCGCACGCCGTCAGCCCGAGCGAGGCGACAAGCGCGCCGATCAGGGCGACACGGAGAAACAGGCGGTCACAATGCCTCACGGACACGGCTCCTTGCATGGAGGAACGATAGCAAACCAGAGAAACAAGGCGAAGTCAGGATTTCGCTTTTTCCAGCTTGCGCAGCCATTTTTTGGCCTGCGCGCGCACGTTTTTGGGCGCAGTACCACCGAAACTCATGCGACTCTTCACGGAGCGGTCGACCGAAAGGACGCTGAATACCTGCTCGGCGATCCGTGGTTCGATGTCTCGCATCGTCGAAAGCGGCAGCCGATGCAACGCCGTGCCGGTCTCCGCTGCCTTGGCGACGATCCGACCGGTAATGTGATGCGCTTCGCGGAACGGAATTTTCAGGGTGCGCACCAGCCAATCGGCGAGGTCCGTTGCAGTCGCGTAGCCTTCGCCGGCAGCCTTTTTCATCCGCGCCGGATCAGGCTCGAGATCGGCAATCATCCCACTCATTGCGGCCAACGACAAAGAGAGCGCGGCGAGCGCGTCCATTGCACCCTCCTTGTCCTCCTGCATGTCCTTGGCGTACGCCAGCGGCAAACCCTTCATCACGATCAGAAGTGCGTTGAGCGATCCGATGATGCGGCCGGTCTTTGCGCGCACGAGTTCCGCCGCATCGGGGTTGCGCTTTTGCGGCATGATCGAGGAGCCGGTCGTGAATTTGTCCGACAACGTGGCGAGGCCAGCCAGCGGCGATGTCCAGATGATGATCTCTTCCGCAAGCCGCGACAGATGCACCGATGTGATGGCGGCGGCCGCGAGAACTTCCATGACAAAATCGCGATCGGAAACCGCATCGAGTGAATTGGCCATCGGTCGATCGAAGCCCAGCGCCTCAGCGGTCATGTCGCGGTCGACGGCGAACGACGTGCCAGCGAGCGCGGCCGCACCGAGCGGGGATTCGTTGAGACGCTTCCGGGCGTCGGCAAAGCGGCCGCGGTCACGCCCGGCCATCTCCACGTAGGCCAACAGGTGATGTCCGAATGTGATTGGCTGCGCAGTCTGCAGATGCGTGAGGCCGGGCATCAAGGTGCCGGCGTGCGCCAGCGCCTTTTCGGCAAGGGCACACTGATATTCGGCAAGTGAAACGTCGAGCGTGTCGACGGTGTCACGCACCCACAATCTGAAGTCGGTCGCGACCTGGTCATTACGCGAGCGGGCCGTGTGCAGCCTGCCGGCCGCCTCCCCGATCAGCTCTGAAAGGCGGCTCTCCACATTCATGTGGATGTCTTCCAAAGCCCGCTTGAATGAGAACTTGCCGGCGTCGATTTCTGACAGGATCGTGTCTAGACCGTGAGCGATCTTTTTCGCATCGTCGGCCGTAATGATGCCTTGCTTGGCCAGCATTTCCGCATGGGCCTTTGATGCCGTGATGTCTTGACGGTAAAGATACCGGTCGAAATTGATGGAGGCGTTAATCTCCTCCATGATAGCGCCGGGGCCAGACGCGAACCGCCCACCCCACATTTTGTTGCTCATGGCATATTCACCAAACCGCTCATGACCGGGACCCAATCCAGTTTCGCCAAAAAGCGCCTCGCTATGGTTTTGACGGGCGGAATCGCCGGAGTCATGGTTGGGCTTGCGGGGGTATACGGGATTGCGACCCTAACGCGCAACGTGGGTGGCGACGCCACCTGCAAGCCGGCCGTCGAATTAGCCAAGAAAATAGCGCCTTTGGCGCGTGGCGAGGTGGCCGCCGTTAACGTTGCCAAAAGTCCGTTGCGCATTCCCGACCTCGCTTTCCAGGATTCGGCGGGCAAGCCCCTGACGCTGGCGAACTGGCATGGGCGCACCGTCCTGCTCAACCTGTGGGCCACGTGGTGTGTGCCCTGTCGCAAGGAGATGCCCGCGCTCGACGCGCTTGAGCAGCGGCTGGGTGGACCCCGGTTCGAAGTTGTGACGGTCAATATTGATACACGCGACTCCGACAAGCCGAAGGCCTGGCTGAACGAAGTCGGCGTGCAGACGCTCACCTACTTCGCCGATCCGACCGCGCGTGTGTTTCAGGATCTCAAGGTCATCGGCCGTGCATTCGGTATGCCCACGACGTTATTGATCGATCCGCAGGGTTGTGAGATCGCCACAATCGCCGGACCGGCTGAATGGGCGAGCGAAGATGCGATCAAGCTCATCAAGTTGGCGCTCGGGCAATAACAGCACCGTTCCGCTCTAGGCAGTGATGTTGAGATTCTGTCCGACACCAGCGGCAACGTTGGCGAGGCTCGCGATATTGCGTTGCGCGGCGTTGAGCATTTCGATGATGGACGCGGCGTTGTCGGCGTTCATCCGCACCATCTTCGCGGCAACGGCCATCGGCGCGCTGCTCATCTGGGCGCCGGCGAGTTTGCGAGAGATATGGGAACCATCTCCGGCTACCTCTAATCCCAACGAAAGATAATGCCGATCGCCTTGACAACGAAACGCATGAGCCTATACTTAACCAAATGGTTTACTATTCAAAACCAAACCTCGATCGCACTTTTGCCGCGCTGGCAGATCCCACGCGACGCGCATTGCTCGCCCGGTTGAGTGAAGAGGACAGTCTTTCGGTCAGCGAACTTGCCAAGCCGTTTTCGATGTCGTTGCCGGCAGTCATGAAACATCTCGACGTTCTCTCGGGTGCCGGACTTGTCGGGCGCGAGAAGAGCGGCCGCATCGTGAGCTGCCGCCTGCGGGCGGAACCAATGCGCGACGCTAATGATTGGCTCAATCGATATCAGAAATTCTGGACGGATCGGTTGGACCAGCTTGCTGCCTTTTTGGAGGAAGAAACATGGCCACCACCCTTACAGTCAAACCCAGCCTCACCATCAAGAGACGCTTCAACGCGCCGGCGGAACAAGTCTTCGCGGCCTGGACGGACCCGAAAAAAGTAATGCGCTGGATGGGTCCGGGCGAAATCAAGGCCCTGCACGCAGAGAGCGATCTTCGCATCGGCGGTCGCTATCGTTGGGTCATGAGAGCACCGGACGGCGAAGATCACGACGTCAGCGGCGTCTATCGGGAGATCATTCCGAACGAGAAACTTGTTTTCACCTGGGCGTGGAAATCCACACCGGAACGCGAATCACTCGTCACGCTGACCTTCAAGCGCGATGGCGACGGCACGCTCATGACGCTGCTGCACGAGAAATTCTTCGACGAGGATGCGCGCGACAGGCACCAGGTCGGCTGGAGCAGCGCGATGGAGAAACTCGACAAGTATCTCTCCGCGTAATCACAGGAGTTGCCTATGCCACACGAATGGTCACACGGACGTTTCTACTGGAACGAGCTGATGACACGCGACGCCGAGAAGGCGAAGAAGTTCTACAGCTCCACCGTCGGATGGACCTTTGATCCCATGCCGATGCCGGACGGCACGTACTGGGTCGCCAAGATGGGCGGCGAATATGTCGGAGGACTGTTCCCTTTGACCAGCCCGCAATTCGACGGCGTCCCGGAAAGTTGGATGTCTTATCTCGCGGTCGACGACGTCGATGCGCGAGTCAAAAAAGCCCAGTCAGCCGGCGCGACACTCATGCGACCGATCTTCGACATTCCCGGTGTCGGTCGCATCGCGATTCTCAAAGAGCCTGGCGGAGCCGGTGTCGGTTGGATGACCCCGGCCCAAGCCTGACTGTGATGCGGAGATAAGCCATGCAACACGCAATCGTTTCACAAAATGAATGGCTGGCAGCGCGCAAAGCGCTGCTTGCCAAGGAAAAGGAGTTCACCAGGGCCCGTGACCAGCTGAGCGAAGCGCGACGTGCGCTGCCATGGGTCAAGGTGGAAAAAAACTACGTTTTCGAAGGGCCGAACGGTCGGGCAACACTGTCCGACCTGTTCGACGGCAAGAGCCAGTTGATCATCTATCACTTCATGCTTGGCCCAGGCTGGGTGCAAGGCTGCCCCAGCTGCTCATTCCTCGCCGATCATTTCGACGGCGCCGCCATTCATCTCGCGCAGCGTGATGTGGCGTTCGTGGTCGTCTCGCGCGCGCCGTTCGGCGAGATTGAAGCTTACAAGAAGCGCATGGGCTGGAAATTCAAATGGGTGTCTTCATACGGCAACGACTTCAATCGCGACTTTCACGTGTCGTTCACGGCGGAGGAGAAGGCTCGCGGCAAGGTCGAGTACAATTACGAAATGACGGAGTTTCCAAGCGAAGAAGCGCCGGGACTGAGTGCGTTCATCAAGACCGACACCGGCCAGGTGCTGCACACCTACTCATCTTACGCGCGCGGCCTCGACATTCTGATCGGCACTTACAATTTCCTCGATTTTGCGCCGAAGGGCCGAGACGAAGGCGCGTTACCATGGAGCATGGCATGGGTGCGCCGCCACGATGAATACGAAGCCATGCCCGTGAAAGCGGGTTGCTGCGGTTAGTTCGCAACCAACAGCCCCAACACATGGAGCGTCTCGATGATCAAAGTTAGTGCTTTCCGCTGGGTCCCACCTTTCGCGCGCGGCCTGGTTCGCGACTTGCGCGTTCGATGGGCGCTGGAAGAGGCCGGTCTGCCCTACCAGGCACGACTGATCGGCCCGGATGACCAGAAGTCAAAAAGCTACCGCGCGATGCAGCCATTCGGACAAGTGCCAGCCTTCGAGAACGACAATCTCGTCCTGTTCGAATCCGGAGCCATTCTGTTGCACATTGCCGAACAATCGGACGTCCTGATGCCGTCCGATCCGAAGGCCCGTGCTCGGACGACCGCATGGATGTTCGCCGCGTTGAATTCGGTCGAACCACATATTCAGAACCTGACGGCGATCGACTTGTTTCACGCAGACCAAGAATGGGCCAAGCAACGCCGGCCAGCGGCACTCGAGCTCGCGCGAACGCGTCTGACGGGCCTATCCGATTGGCTGGACGGCCGCGACTACCTGGAGGATCGCTTCACCGTCGCCGATCTTCTGATGACGACTGTGCTGAGAATTCCACGCCAAACTGATCTGATAGCAAAAATGCCGACGCTCGAAGCCTATCGCCTGCGTTGCGAAGCACGGCCTGCGTTCAAGAAGGCATTGGCGGCGCAAATGGCGGATTTCACCGACGAGGCCTCGGCGGCGTAGCCGTCTAGCGCGTGGGAACCGGCTTCTCGCCGCGATAGTCGTAGAAACCGCGTTGGGTTTTGCGGCCGAGCCAGCCGGCTTCGACGTACTTCACCAAAAGCGGACATGGCCGATACTTTGAATCGGCCAGTCCCTCGTGAAGCACCTGCATGACCGACAGGCAGGTGTCGAGACCGATGAAATCGGCAAGCTCGAGCGGCCCCATGGGATGATGCGCGCCCAGCCGCATGGCGGTGTCGATTGCCTCGACGTTTCCTACGCCCTCATAAAGCGTATATATCGCTTCATTGATCATCGGCAGCAGAATGCGATTGACGATGAATGCCGGGAAGTCCTCCGACACCGCAATCGTCTTGCCGAGCTTCATGACAAACGCTTTGCTCGATTCGAAGGTCGCATCATCGGTCGCAATGCCGCGGATCAACTCGACCAATTCCATGAGCGGCACAGGATTCATGAAGTGAATGCCGATGAAGCGCTCCGGACGATCGGTCGACGAGGCCAATCGGGTAATTGAAATTGAGGAGGTGTTCGTCGCGAGAATGGCTTCGGGTTTCAGCGACGCGCATACGTCGGAAAAGATCTTGCGCTTGACCTCTTCTTTTTCGGTTGCGGTCTCGATCACCAGATCGCACTCCGCAAGCGCGTCGTACTTTTCCGCCGGCTTGATGAGCGCCAGCGCGCCCTTGCGAGCATCCTCGGTGATCGATTTTTTGCCGACCTGGCGGGCCATATTACCGTTGATCGTCGCCATTCCGGCCTTGATGCGATCAGCCGATACATCGTTCAGCAGAACTGTATATCCGGCCAGCGCGCAGACATGGGCGATACCGTTGCCCATCTGGCCGGCGCCGATCACTCCGACAGTTTGAATTTTGACCGCCATGTTCTCGTCCGATCGATGCGAAGTCTCGGCTCTTTGCTTCGGTTTCGGTTAGAGTTTGTCACTTCCCGGTAATTTTACGACGTAGGGCCACATGATGCCATTGGCGAAACAGAAATTTGCAATCGTAGTCAACGCTTGACCTTGTCCAGTTCCGCGGACAGCTCCGGCAGCGCCTGATAGAGATCGGCCACCAGGCCGTAGTCGGCGACCTGGAAGATAGGCGCCTCCTCGTCCTTATTGATAGCAACAATCACCTTGGAGTCTTTCATCCCGGCCAGATGCTGAATCGCGCCGGAAATACCGACAGCGATATAGAGCTCGGGCGCTACGACCTTGCCGGTCTGACCGACCTGCCAGTCGTTCGGCGCATAGCCAGCATCGACTGCGGCGCGCGAAGCGCCGACGGCGGCGCCAAGCTTGTCGGCCACCGGCTCGATGTACTTGGTGAAGTTCTCGCGGCTCTGCATCGCGCGCCCGCCGGAGATGATGATTTTTGCCGAGGTCAATTCGGGGCGGTCCGATTTCGACAATTGCTCACCGACGAACGATGAGAGATTGGGATCGGCGGCT
>AF_2010_repII_A1DRAFT_10000031_pt1 | contig 19657 bp, 15 predicted proteins | sample AmaForreplicIIA1_FD_9195 | JGI IMG/M metagenome (IMG submission 9195)
TCCCAAGACGACATCTAGTGGAAGTAAGAATGCCTTACCAAAGCTTTCTATTACAGCAATTTTTGCATCAATACTCTTACCTCCCAAGTCCAACACTTTTGATCCGCTAGAGCCATTTATGATCGCAGCTTTGGCCGCGAAATATAATCTTGGAGTACGATTCAAACAAGCGGTCGAAGGTGAGAACAACTTCGATATGCTCATTAAAGAGATTCCATGTGAAGTAGAAACCATACTTGATCGAATCCCTTGGGCTGACAAGCCGGAATCAGAAATAAAGAAGGAAATACTTTGGTCATTGGGGAGAAAAAAGATGAGGGACAAAATAACTGATGGTTTAAGGCAAGGAGGGAAAATCATTTTTGTGAACTCGACAGTAAGCTCATTAAGTTGGGGTATCAATATAGTTGCATCTCAAAGTAAGGTGATCTACCCACTGGAGAGAGCTCTGAAATTTGCTATTGATCATCTAACACTTACTCCCAAGGATTCTATTCCTGTAGTGGTTTTCGGAAGATATGCAGATGCCATATCAAATTACGATAAAGCCTTGGAGTTAGATATAAAAAACGCTGAAAGCTGGCATGGTAAGGGCTTAGCTCTTGCTGATCTACGTAATTTTGATGAAGCTATAAGATGTTATGATAAGACTGTTGAGCTAATCCCTAATTATTCTCATGCTTGGTTTGACAAAGGAATAGCTCTATTCAATCTCGGAAAATGGGAAGAAGGGATAAAATGTTTTGATAGAGCCATACAGCTAGATCCGAATTATGTTGAAGCATTGAATTACAAGGGTAGATGCCTTTATAATTTACGGTCTATATAATAATAAGGGTAAGGCTCTTGCCACTTCAAAAAGGTATGAAGAGGCTATTGAATGCTATGATAAGACTATAGAGATAAGTCCTCGCTATGCTCGTGCTTTGAATGGAAAAGCTTGGTGTCTAGCCAATCTAGGAATGAACAATGAAGCATTGCCTATAATCGAAGAATCGTTAAAATTAGATCCTAATAGTGCAACCTCATTCGATACTGTGGACTTCGTACATTATAATTTAGGTAATTATTCCAACGCTTTAGAGGATTATGATAAGGCTATAGAGATAAATCCTCGTTATCCTCGTGCTTGGTATTATAGAGGTTTGGCTCTTAAGAAATTAGGCAGAGATAAAGAAGCTCAAGAATCTTACGCTGAGGCTATCAAGTATTATGATGAGGCTACAAAGATAGATTCATCTAGTCCAGATATGTGGCTTCGCAAAGGTTCAGCTTATCATGAATCAGGAAGGTATAAAGAAGCCATACAGAGCTACGATGAAGCTTTGGAAATAGATCCAAAGAATGCAGATGCTTGGGGTAATAAAGGGTCAGCTCTTGATAGTTTAGAAAAATATGAAGAGGCTATTGAATGCTATGATAAGGCGGTAGAGTTAGATCCTCGATATGCCTATGTGAGAGATGAATTGTTGGTAAGACTCGTAGATAAAGATACCGCAGCCGCGCAGATAGCAAAGACAGTCGGAGAAAATTTTGATAAGCTGCCTGAAAATGTACAGAATTTGTTGTTTAAGCTGGCTGATAATAAAGAAACAGCTAGTGGTGTAGCTCATGCAATAACTGCGAACTTTGATAAGCTGCCTGAAAATGTAAGAAATGAATTATTGGGTAGCCTTCCAGAAAAAGATAGGACCTCTCTCGGAAGACTCGCAAGGGGGGAAGAAAAGCCAAGACTCGCAAGAGGGGAAGAAAAGCCAACATTGAGACAGCTGGATTGGGATAGCTTAGTTGAGTCAATCCACCGTAAAGAATGCGTTCCGTTCATAGGATCTGGCGCCTCTGTTCCATGGATTCCCAGTGATGCTGAGATTGCTCGAAACTGGGCAGCGCTACATAACTACCCACTAGAAGATTCGTCAGACTTAGCAAGAGTGGCTCAGTTTTTGGCAATACAGAATGATGAAGTCTATCCAAAAAAGATTCTTAGCAAGGAGCTCAAGGAAAGAAGACTACCCGGTATTTTAGATGAAGCTGCAGCATATGCGGTTCTTGCTTACCTCAATTTATCGATATATATCACCACCAATTATGATTATTTTATGGAGGAAGCTTTAAGAAACGCAGGAAAAGAACCGGTCAGCGAGTTCTTTAGTTGGAACGACTTTTTGAAGGAGATATCAAAATCACCCGATACGCGATCAGTTTTTGCTATAGACAAAAAATATAAGCCTACACAAGAAAGACCACTAGTATATCATCTGTTTGGCACTATTGATACTCCAGCGTCTATGGTTTTAACTGAAAAGGACTATAGCGATTTCGGGAATTTTTTTAATAAAGCTGAAAAAACGGTATTACCTCCTGTTATTCGCATGGCATTGACGAAGTCATCTTTGCTGTTCCTTGGCTACGGCTTGGAAGGAATTAAGTTCCGAACTATTTCTGAGACTATCCTAAACTTTCCGGGTAGCTCTGCATATGGACAATTGAGGGTAGCGGTTCAACTACCTCCCCGAGAGGAAATGGTGGTCGGCGAAAAAAAAGCACGGAATTATTTGACCCAATTGGCTGAGAAGGTCTATAAGGTACGGCTATACTGGGGCACTGTTTCTGAGTTTGCGAATGATTTACGTCAACGGATTCGATAATATGGCGCAATCATTCCGCTGCGCTGTTCAACATAGTGCGAAATGTGTCCACGGTAAATGTCCCTGACGTATGGAGACGCATTCAGAACCTGTCTGTTACTTAGCCTCATATTAAGGGGAATTGAAGTTTATAAAACTACCTCGGCCAATGAAAGATTTTCATACTATCAATCGATCTCGGTTCTTTTAGCGAATAATTTCGATAGTTGGCTGGCCTTTCTTTTTTCAGAGTTATTCAAGAATTTCAGATTTTGTCGTTCTGGTTAAAGACCATCCTAGTAGCAGATCTGTCATACAGAGAAGACATGTGAGTCATATCAATCCGTTGTATTGTAATTGATAATACGTATTTTGTGTTGAGAGAGGCCCATCATGATCGTCTTTTAAGTAGGGAATTCGACGGACAGATTTCGGTCAAGGGAGAGCCCATGGTTTAGCAAGTTTGGATTTGAATCAGATAGGTGTTAAACACATGTTCATATCGGAAGCCTTCACTAATTGATTGACGCTTCCCACAGGCCGGTCTGGTGGCATCAACATAAAAAGTTCTTCAGCAGTCGCCTTATCTATTAAAGCTGGGGACCCTGTAACAATAATAAATTGAATGTTTCCGTCTTCTTCTACTGTAGCCCTAAGGTATTCTAGTAATCGTGATTGCAGGTCATGTGAAAGAAATGGGCTTGGACTGTCCATTAAAACAACAGTATCACGGCAATTAGATTTTGAGCCCATCTCAGATGGACCAGTTAATTTTCGTTGAATCTGGTGATCTAAAATCGGTAGAAATAAACACATGACATCTACTTCTGCACTGGTCAATTGGTCTAGGCCGACTTCCGTCCCAGCATCAGAATTGTGTACTCTGCTGAATACAGATCTCGGCACCAAATTATCCCCTTTATCGACTCTTTCGAATTTCAAATGAGGTAATAATTCACTCAACAGTCTATCTAGCGGCTCATAAACATGAGATGCGGTTGCATTGTCACGCAAAGACGATGATGTGGCAATAATATTCCTTCTAACTTTTTCCAATCGGCTCAAAAAAGAAATTATCGGGGAAGTCGGATCATCGCTGTGATCAGTACCGCTAGCATATTCCGGTCTCGCTAAATCGCCAACAAAAATGATATTATTCTTTCCGTCATTTTCTTCTAGACTCGTCTTTAGAGCATGAAGAAGCGTGGACTTGCCTACGCCATTTTGTCCATATATTATCATAATTTTTGGTACATCGACACACTCGGCTAGCTTTACGACTTTGTGATCGGCGATTTTGAATGTAGTTAGCATCGAATGGCATACCGATTCATGTTTCTTAAGAATATGGATTATCCATAGATGACCTTTTTGTATAGTGTGTGAATGAATCGAGTCATGAGGGCTATTTGTCATGGAAAATTGAGGTAGTCACTTAACCACCCTAGACTGAGCTCTGTTGTCGTTTTCTAACTATTGACTTGGGGTCTACTGTTGAGTCTAGACATTCAAGTATTAGTCTTCGTTCTTCATCCTGTTGGTATTTTGAGAGGACAGGCGTCACTATTGGATATTCGCCCAACGTTCCCTCTTCCCTCCTCCGTGATTGAGGGGAAGTTACTTATTTTCTATTTTTTGCTTCATTGTGTGTGCGCGCAAATCTTCTATCTCGTGCTTAAGAGTCATTTCCCCTTGCCTAAGTTCGGCTATCTTTATTTCTTGATCGTGCATTCCAGCCTCTAGTTCATTATTCCGAACTTCCAGCTTTCGTATATGCACCTTTAGTTCATCATTCTGAGATTTCAAATGATTAGTGACAGTGTCTTCCTCTTCTATCTCTTTCCTAAGAACCATTTCCTTTTGCGTAAGCTCGGCTATCATTACTTCATGTTCTTGAATTCTAGCCCTTAGTATCCCGTTCTCAGCTCTCAAGTTATCAGCAACCTCAGACACAACATGCGTGACTTTGACTACTTCTCCTACCCAGCGTTCAGGCACAACGATATGAGCACTACTGGTAGTACCGTTACGCTCAACAATCCCTTCTATTTGCTCTATTACTCTTGGTCTCATAATGGGTTTCTTTTAGCTTGATGAATGTATATTCTGTTTGAAGAAATATCTTTAACTTCTGGAGTAAATAATTGATGGAGGGCACGTTAGCGATAAGGCTTGGTGTGCCTCACAGACATCCTGAATGGAACCATCTCTCTGTCCAGTGTAACGCAAAATACAAGATGGAGCAACTGGCTACATGGATACAAGCCTTCATAAGATCTATCTGGGTAAAAACTAGATGATGGTAGACGTCCCGACTAGATCCGAAAATGACAAGACAGGATTATTTTCAGGTTTCTTAAGCTTATTTGGTGTTTTCTTGATCCTCACTGCTCTGGTGATAATAGCCCCATCGGTAGCATATGAATTGAGGGATGTAGCTAAGTTAGTGGTAAAGGGTTCGGAATGAACAAAATAATATAATAAGCATGAGAAATTAAGAAACCGAAATTGCCTTACCGGCCTTCAGGAAAACATACCTTATGGTTTCTTATGAGACTAATAGTAATCCAATCCTATTGATGTAAAATTCTTCATCTTTCCGACTCGGATGAACGTGGGAAAAGATCAAGAATATAGAAAAAGGTCAAAAAAATGCCGGAAAGCTAGGATGCGATAATAAGGCTAACTACTCGCTTTACAATGCCAGGCTCAATTGGTCACCCCACATTACGTGAAACGATCCTGGATAAACCGCTTTAGTAATAGAATTTGGAAGAACACATACATTTTCGTTTTAGTCGTATTATTGGTTTACCTCAGAAGAATAGTGTAGATAACAACAATTCAGCCAATTACTGTCGTGTTGATTATTATAGGTAACGTTCATCATAGAGATTTATAGTGTTAATGTTTTGTGAATCTAATATACAGCTATTACTATCTTAATTCAATTGGAAGGTGCACTACATTATAGTGGGGGAGGAGGCGGAAGACCGACTGTTAGAGAGCCCCCTTTTACCGTAAAGAGTATGGTTGAGTATTGCTGGGGCATGACATTTAGTCTGTCTCATCAAGCACAACAAAATGATCTAGGGAAGATGTTTAATGAACAATTCAAAGATATTCGCAAGGTAAAATCGCAAGATGCAGATTTTTTAACTGAAGTTATTCTGAGATTAGCTACGACACTTAGAACAATTGCATTCATTAGAGATGCACATGTTAGAGTCTTAAATTCAAATGCGAGAGATCTGGCAGAGAAAAGGAAGTTTTGGGCTGATATTACTCAACTAGCATCACGGTGGAAGGAAGCAGAATTCAGGATATTAACCCCGCTTTTTCGATTACGTAGTTGATGTATTTTTCCTTCGACTCCTCGCCACTCATCAAGTCGAAGAATTCCTGTGAAGCTTTAAGAAACCTGTACATCAATCTATCACTAGCTACTGACTGTGCAAATTTTATCAGCCAGGGGGAATTCGTTAATAGGTCCTGCCTTAAGTTCCGTCCATCCCCTAGCTCACTCCTTAAACTTGATATATTAGGATATGTTTTCAACACGTCAAATATCACGTAAAGATCACGAGGGCTGTACTTGACCAGTGTTGCTAGCTCAGGAAAATAGGTTACAGCGACGGCCCAGAATAAAACATATGGAAACGTGTCCATAAATTCTTTGTCTTCGAATTCGTGTAGATTTTTTCCTATAAAATAAGCCAGACTCATTGCTCTCTTTATTTTTCTAGGATTAGGTGGAAAGGACCTAGCAATAAAACTTCTTAATTCTTCGGGTAATTTCGGCGCTAGACTATCTACGTAAGATTTGATTAACGGGTTCGCGTCCTCGGGTTTAACAAGTTCCGGTTTATCATCGGAACCTCCCCCTCCACCAGTATCGAACTCCGAAGAAAGAATAAAAGCCTTAGGTGGAAGGGACAACTTTAGCTGGAAAATCTTTTCGAGATGTTCTCGGCCCTTGTTTGGTGATTCAACTAGATGTCCTTGTTTGAGTGCCCAAGCTGTCTCCAACATCTTCATATCTGCACCGACTACGAATTTTGTGTTTTTGGCACTAAACACAAGTTTGATTGATTCCAAAATGTTAATAGTGTTTTCTATACTGCATCTATCTAGATCATCCACAAAAACTATCAATTTTGTACCAACCCCTATCAAGTTCTCTAAAGTTTCGTGAATTGCTTGAATCTCCTTCACTGATGATTCGAAACGTCCCTTTATTTCTTCAAGATTTAGACCTATTGTCTTTCTAGAAACTACATCCAAAAATACTAAACCCAATCCTTTTATAATTTCATTCAGTTTTTTCGCTTCACGTCCTTCGTACTCGTTTGCAATTTTCTGAAGTAAAGCTAAGACAGGGTCCAACCTTTCATATTGCCAGGCATTAAACCATAAAACCTTAAATTTTGCATCCTTTTCCTCTCTCAATCCGTTATATACACGCTTAAGCAAACTTGTTTTTCCTTCACCCCACCCACCATCCAAACAAATAGCAAAGGGTGTATCCGGTAGTCCCTCTTTGATTAGGTTATAGAGTTGATTTGCATATAAATCGAAATAAAAGTTATGCGACATGTAATCTGGTTCGTCATCAAAAATTCTTAGCCCATTTAGAACATTTTCTCTATACGACTTTAAGTCGGTTGCAGTTTCCTTTAAGTCGACTGTTCTCTTGGAATTTAAATCAATTGCTGCCGTATCACCCAAATCTTCTTTGCGTTATTTCTGTTTTTCTGAGTCTCACATAGTATAATGACTTTGCCTCAGAACGGCTCAAAATATTATAAAGCTTAAAGGCGAGGGAATTTTACTATAAAATCACCAAGGGGGTTCAATGTCAAGTTCAATATAGATAATTACTGATGAACCAACTACAGAAGACGCGCTCGACTTTAAAAATTACGCTCAAAAATTAGCAGACATAATAACAAATTCAACACCAAGACTCGCTATCGGGATATTTGGCGGATGGGGAACTGGAAAGACTTCGCTAATGTATATGACGAAAGAGATTCTTGACAATAATAAGAAGATCGTAACAGTTTGGTTTGATGCATGGAGGTATGAGAGAGAAGAAAATTTAGCAGTAATCCCATTTCTCAGGACTGTTAAGCTAACCCTAGACGCATCCGAAAAATCGAAAGAAGGAAAATGGGGAGGGTTAATCAATGGTATAAAGCGTACTACAACCGCATATCTCACAGCGACCAAGGTTAAATATGGTCCTGCAGAGACCGACCTCGGCGAGGTTGCTGAATCCCTGAAAGGGGATGGTTCGATTGCTGGCGATAAAGATACACCTTATTATCACGCGACGGAGTTCCTAGAAAAGGGTCTAGCCGATCTCAGAAAAGATGATAATAGTTATAGGATCGTCGTCTTTGTGGATGATCTCGATAGGTGCAGCCCGGATAAGGCTTTAGAAGTTCTGGAATCGATAAAGAGTTTCTTTGACATCGAGGGAATTGTATATGTTATAGGTATGGACGCTGAGACCATAAATTCCTTAGTAAAACAAAAATATGGTGGAAGTTTCGCAATTAAAGGTTTGGACTACTTGCAGAAGATAGTTCAACTTCCGTTCCAAGTTCCAGAGTGGAAAGAGGTAGATTTATCAAACTCGGTAAGGAAGATCATAACACAAGGTCTCAAAGATTCGGAGTTTGTTGAACAGTTTGAAAAGAATACCGAATTGATTGTAAAGGCAGTTGAATTAAATCCGCGACAGGTGAAAAGGTTCATTAACAATATTATTTTGGCGAAGTCCGTCTTTAGTAAACCAGTCGATGAATTGATAGTTGTTCAAGCGTTGCATTTCCGTCCTGAATGGAACAGCTTCTTAGAATTAATAACACCAGATGATACGAGGATGAAGTTTTTAAAGGAGTACAAAAGGTTGAAAGAAAAATGGGGGCAAGTGGCAATCATCGATCATAACGAATTTAACAAAGAAATATCTGCAGCTCTAAATGCTTTCCCTTTATTCAAGGAAATCTTAGATCCTGAGGTATTCAAACGTGGTAACGCGTTGACGGCTTTCCTTGATGCCGGCGCTGCTGAACTTTTATCTAGTATAGAAAAAATGGAAGAATACAGGAGAGCGGTGGTCGCTTTTGGGGGAATTGCTCAGAATATACGTATCCTGGAGAGGGTCGAAGCATCCATCGATTTGAAGGGAATGGGTACAATGCTAGACTATGCTCGCAGGATAAGCGAACTTGAAAAATACGGTTTTTCACACGAAAGCAACGAAATGTTAGCTTTTAAACAAAAGTTAGAGGAAAGTTTGGAATCATATCGCGATCGTATCAGGGATTGGTTATATAATGAAGGCGTAAAAGCCCGCCCAATGATTGAGGAGATTTCGCGAGGATTATACCCAAAGCTTGTTGAACTAACCCATTATTTGGAACCCAAGATACTCCTTGAGCTGAGTGGGAATAATGTAAATCTATGTTTGCTCGAATCTTTGTGTACTGTGGTAGACTCTGGTAAGGATAGTAACTATTTTGTAGAAATGGTTCGTCGTTGTATGCATGTGAAAAAGGAATAAAACCTACCTATCGTAGGTAAACAGGTTCGTATACAGATAGATGACGAGATATAAAATGAAAGAAAATAACGAGTGTTACTCCTGCCGTAGACCAATAATTGGGAACTATGTAACTATAGTTGAACATGAACCGAAGAAATACTATCATTTGCGTTGTTATCTAAATAGAGTCTTCGACCTTCAAAAGAAGGATGTAGACAAATACATCGAAGGATAACTTTTCTGCGTCACAAACAATATTCAAAAAGACGAGAGAATAAAGCTATCTAATTATGGAGAAGTTAGTATTACGTATCATATTATCCAGTACATGAATATTCTTTCTATCATGATAAGAGTATTATGGGGAGACAGGTATAATATGGGGAGAACTGAGTAAGGGCTACAGAATAGTAGAAATAACACGACAAGGAGAAGGTACGAACACCAAATACACGGCTAAAGGAATAAGTTAGTAGAAGGAATGTCGACAGAAGAGTTATCAGAGCTTGAGAAGTGGGCACAAAAATGACCAAATAGACGATGGAGACGATAGAGACGATACTTTTGCATCCCCTTTTGGAGAAACCACCACCCAGACCGCGAATCCCCACAAGGAAAGAGGGGAGTGAAAAGGAAAATGACCCATTGTAAGTATTGTAATTTACCAATAGATTTTGATGACGAGCATACAAGTCGCAGCGGCAAGCGAATTCCTTTGGATGCTGATACACGTCAGCCACATGATTGTATCGCAAGACCAAGACCTAGAAAGAAGACGACGGAGTGCCATAATTGTAGACAAGAGATATTCTTCAGTCCTGATAGAAGGAATCCCGCTACCGGTAAACTGATACCCCAAGATATCTTTGGAAATCATAAATGTATTTCACGTTTGGAGAATTGGTGATATAGTTGTTGGACATCAAGACAATTGGCAAAGATCAAAGAAGAATTCTATTCTTCCAAGCCGATAATTAAGACTTCCAGAAATGGACTTCGAAACAATGTACCCTTGGGGATTACCCAAGGAAGAGACGAAAAAAGGAGACGACCTAGACGATGTGCGCAAGACTTGATGGTAGTAGCAATAACTGACCCCGTGTATCATGCTTGATACACAACTAACCGTGCAGTATCAATAACTGAGTGGGCAGTATTAATATGAATGATATTTACAACGGTGTTTTTTTAGTTCTGCATAAGTCATAAACTTCTCATTGCACACTTTTGCAAAACGCCTTGTGACTCTAGATATTCTTCTCGACTAGCGTACTTTTTGCTATTGCTTAAGACAAATCACCTAGTCTTAGCAGAATGCTTATGGAAGAAGTAAGGATCGTAAGGGTGGTAAGGATGGTATGATTAAAAATTCCTGGTACAGTTAGTCACTGTTCTGCCAATGCTATTAATGAGTCTGATCGAACTTTACGACTCCCCCCTAGTATTCTGTTTTGAGGCCAAATTGATAGCAGATGCAGCAATTGCAAACACATGCACCGCTCTATATAATGGATAACAACACGATAACAATTGATATCAAGGTTTTTAGCTTGGGTTTCATTATGATCATTGCGAATAGGTAACCTATGACCATCCTAACCAGGAAGCAGAAGGAAAGGCTCGTTGCGGACCTGTACTTCAATCAAAACGAGACATATCGTGAGATAAGTAGGCTGACTCGTACATACCCACGTGAAATTAAAAAGATATTGGAGAGGGCATCAGCGGAGAATGAATCAGAACATTCACTATCTAAACAAGCCCAGGCGTATAAAATGTTCAACGAAGGCAAAACCCCCATGGAAGTGGCGATTACTTTGGACCTGCCAGAGCCAGAGGTAACCAGATTATACAAAGAAAGCTGGAACCTAAAACAAATAGGTGATCTGAATCAAATTTATTTAGAAACTAGAGGCAATCTAGCGCTTTTCCTGATGTTACATAATCTGGCCAAGACGCAGGGTTTTACGACAGAACATATTGTCTCCCTTATCCGCGTCGCCAATTATGATTTGCCAGCGCTTGAACATAGGGTTACAAATCTCAAATCGGAGGTAGAGTCGCTCGAGGCAACGAAGAAGAACTCAGCCAAAATTATTCGGGATTATGATAATCAGATATCAACCTTAGGTAATACATTCTATGACATTTGTTTACGCTGCGAACAGGAAGAAAAAAAGCTGGCTGACTTGCGAACAAAGAGGGTGGAGGAGGAGTCCCTAGTAAGACATTTTGAAAATAACGACGAAGAATATGTTAAGATTACAAGAATTGTCGAAGAAAAAGCACGTGCCACTTTATCTAATAGAAAAAGGCTTCTAGAATTAGCCGCTTTAGCTTTAATTGAATCTATAAGAGAAAACCCATCGAAATATAGTTCTCTGATTCCGCATGACTTATCGTCAACAACAGATTTTGTCGGGCCGGATTTCAACCCATTTTATACGTATGGGCTACAATGGCCACAGCAACAAACACAGGCAAAGGCTTACTTCACTGAAGACTATGCAGCCATGCTAGCTGAGGATACGAATAGACTCATGGAGAAACTCGTAATGAAGTTAGAAGACGAGATTCTAAGCGATTACCCTGTTAACATATCACAACCCTCTCTAATCACTTACTAATGGTTTTCCTAAAGATGGGCGAGCTAAAATAGGTACCTCTTTTTTACTAGAGATTCGTTTTAAGAGATTAGACAAATAACGGATACGCAAAGATCGCATGGAGAATTTGACTTGGAGAATCTTTGTATCTACGTCTTTAGTTTTAGATGCCTTGTGAAACCTCACTTTATCTCAATCGGTTTTCCTTTGGGTTTTTCCACTTTTTTATCAAATGTTATTTCGAGCATTCCTTTCTCTTTCAAAGTTGACTTGGCTGTTTCAATGTCTGTTTCAGAGGGTAATTTAGTGGTTTTACGACAATTTTTCTCTGAGTCAGAAATTGTTACTACAACTGTATTGTGATATGCATTCACTTTGATTTTGTCTTTAGGTGTATTTCGCATATTTACTGAAACTTTAACTTCTTTGGCCTCCTCTGTTATTTTCGGTTTAGAATGCTTGTACCAAAATTCGGTTCTTATCCATTTTTCTTCTTGTCTACGTCTTAATCTGACAATAATGACAATAATCGTCGAAATCACAAAGACAGGAATTATTCCCGCTAAGTACCCCACCCACCACTGTTTATCATGAAAATATTTTACAAATTCCCATTCTGTAAGTATAGAGACCAATATTCCAGCAACAAAGGTGACGTAAGTCAAATATTGTCTAGCATATGACCATTTAAATAATTTGTAAACGGGGTCATCTTCATCTGGGTTTTCAGGAGTGTCGGCATACTTAATGAGATCCGATGTAGAAGAAGGAAATTGGGCCAACCCACTATGCTTTTCCAAATCCCGCAACCATCCAGATATCGAGCTCATTAGTAATCGCTTTTTTATGACTTCCACGGTTAGAGCAAATAAGAGAAGAGCACCGAGGCCCAACGAGAGGATACGTGGCCAGCCTTCCAGTTGTGGTTGGTAGGCGGCAAAGATAAGGCCAGTCACAATTGATATCGCGACAGCTGGTACTCCCCAGATCATTGTGTTAATGTGCCTCCAATCTTCGGCAAGTTTACCATATTGTGTATTGACGGTCACACGTTCTGAACCGCCTGGTGCATTTGACATTTCCTACTACTTATCCTAGTACAAATACTTACCCGTTAAGACACCTTCTTCCATAACAGGTGGATATTATTAATTGAAGAAATAATATATAAAACTCATACCAAATCTGGCGAAGTTGATTTAGGTTGTTGGAGACATGCTTACCAAAACAGATAACATACTCAAGTAACAGTAGCCCAATTACTAAATAGGAGCAGGAGTAGCAAAACACCAGTTCAAATCATCCTTGTATTTGAACCTAATATTTTCGGAAAAGGAGGGATGATCTTGCAGAGCGATAGTCCACTAAGAACCATTACACTGGGCTCTATTTTTTGCCCCATGCGCGTTATGCTCCCTGACCAGCCAGCTGTTGGATCCTCAAGATAACGAATTCGGATGACTTCAATGGCGCAAAACCTACGATAATATTAACAACACCTCTATTGATATCATATTGTTTTGTTGTTTCGTGATCACATTTTATCAGATATGCTTCCTCAGGCGTGGCTCCCTGAAAGGCGCCCTTACGAAACAAGCCCTGCATGAACGCGCCTACATTATGACAGATCTGCGACCAGAGCACTTCGTTATTTGGCTCAAATACCGCCCATTGTGTACCACGATAGAGGCTTTCTTCAATAAAAAGGGCAGTTCTCCGGACAGGTAGATATTTCCATTCATCTGTTGTGCTCATCGTAGTATAACCCGATACGACCACTCCAGAACTAGGGATCATTCTCAAGCAATTGATACCTAATGAGTTTAGCATCTCGGTGTCTTCATCAGTGAGCTGGAGTGTGAAATCAAATACACCAACCAGCGTTACTTCTATACCAGCTGGTCCCTTCCAAACACCACCCTTCACGTCTATTCTACTAATCATCCCGGCAACTACACCGCTAGGAACAAGGCTGCGAAAATTATCACCATTATTTTTCTGTATGTGATCAGAAGCCTTGATTCGTGGCAAGAACACAACGGCATTTGGACGCCGGATATTCCCAAATTCCTTTTCTATTTCATCGATAGTCGGCTTGCTCGTTGTCCATTTTTCTGGAGGATCGACTATGAGTATTGCACGTCTGGCTTCACAATATTCTAATGCCTTTAAGTATACATTTTTAGATGTGGTATTGTCTTCGCTATAAGGCGGTATGCAAAGCATACTAATTGATTCTACTTCATCTAGCGAATAAATGCCAGTTCCGGAAAGACCCCGATTTCCTATAATCTTATCATCAGTAAGATAACGGTAACCGTCACTAGCGGAATCATTTACAAGCTTAAACTTACCTTCCGGTGGTTTTTTTAGTTCTGATACAGGTTCGATTACTCTGATCAGGTTAGACCATTTATTCACGAGATGACTTATGTAGCGCTTATCCCCTCTCCCTGTAGACAGGTTACGAAAGATCTCCCAAGCTTTAGTTTCAGTGTCTTTCACAGTAAGACTAAAGGCAGTAGTATTATCATACTTATCCATAATATCATTCTCTAGCTGATAACTAATTCTTATGTCCAAGTTCGTTCCCCAAATACCAACACTCGATGCTTGCAATCTTAAATCAGAACCATCGATTTGAAAAGTGGCTATCTTTGCATGATCGTGTACACGAACAACTACAGCTTCGCGCCCACCATTGAGAAAGTATTGAGCGACTGCAATGCTTAGATTGCTTTTGTCCCAGATTCCGCCAAAAATTCGTTCGTATCCAGTAAAACTATGAATTGTAGTGGCTTCGTCAACAGGGCCTTTTTTTGCAATACCAATAAATGCGGTTGTAGAAGTACTGACTCTTGGAATAGTGTGTTCCGAATCTGGAATTTCCTGAATATAGACCCCAGGATAAGTAAAGGTGATTGACATAGTCTATGTGATCTGTAGTCGCATGACTAGCATTATTTACTTTTACTCTAAAGCTTTGATGAATTGTCATTATTTTTTACCTTTTATCATTTCTAGCCACGCCGCTAGGTCAGTAGGGTAAAGGTCATCATACGAAGGCATTTCAAAGATTTCAGGCTCAAAAAATAAACCCAGGGTTGCTCCAGGCTCTAGTTGCTCTATAACGTCTTGTTTAACCGGTGTATCTGATATATATACACGTTTAATTCAAAATTAATTACTACCGCGGTTTGAAATTAAGAAAAATCCATCTTCTTTTAGTAGTGTTAATAATAATGTCTACAGTTCTCTTGTTATACAACATTGCCTCTGCGCAAACTTACGACATGATAACAAGGCAAAAGGAACTATCTAAGAATAATCCTCAGATGCAGCTAGGGACTACTATTCTTGCCCGTCAGTCAGTTGGTCATCATGATATAGAAGCCAATTCAACAACAAATAAAATTTACGTGTCCAGCATGGAGTCTAACACCATTTCTGTAATAGACAGTAATACAGGGAATGTAACGCACATCACTGTTGGAACATCTCCTCAGGGCATAGCAATTAATCCGTACACGAACATATTATATGTAGTCAATTCCGGTTCAAAAAATGTCACTGTAATAGATGGATCTAACAACAAAAAATTATATAATTTACCTGTACAAGGATATCCTACGGGTATAGCGATTAACCCTCAGACAGACAAAATTTACGTCACAAATTCTGGCTCTGGTACTGTATCTGTAATAGATGCATACCACAATAATAAAGAATACAATGTACCCGTCCGAAACTATCCTACTCGTATAGCGGTTTTTCCTTCGTTGAAAGGAAAGATCTATGTCATCAATTCAAATAGTGTATCTGTAATCAATGGTTCTACTGATAAAAAAGAATCAAATGATATATCTGTAGGAAAAGGACTTACGGGTATAGCAATCAACCCAAACACCAATAAAATCTATGTTACAAATACGATATCAAATAGAGTCTATGTAATTAATGGTTCTACTGATACTATAGTAAAAAAAATACCTGTGGGAAAAGGACCTACAGGTATATCGATCAATTCTGGCATGAATATTATATATGTTGTAAATTCCGGCTCGAACACTGTATCCGTAATAGATGGTTCAACAGATAAATTGACAGCAGGTGTGACATTCGATATTCATCCAGCGAATTCAGGCAGTATCTGGTGTGATAATAAAGATTATCCAACTAATATTCACCTCTATATAGCTAGTGACACAAAATGTGTAGCAAAACCAAATAAAGATTTTGAATTCGTTAATTGGGTTGAGAATCTAGTGCACAATTCATCCGTACCACTAAATCAATCCGCTATTTCTGATTCTCCTTTGAATTCATTTTTAGGTGCTTTAGGGATGAAACCAAATGACAGTTCGGCGACTTTCGATGTTAATAGGTTTGGTATTTTTACTGCTAATTTTAAACCTCTTCCCCCTCCTGTTCCACCAGAGTATTGGGCTTCATTATTTACTGTAGTTGCTACAGCCTTAATTGGGTCATTGCTTATCCCAGCAATTTTAGGGTGGTTTAAATCAAAAAGACAAATATCCAGATTGAATTCTTTCTATCGGAAGATCCATCTTCATGGTGATGGTAATATTGACCAATTAAATACGTCACACAATCAAATCATTAATGCTTATTCTGAAGGCAAGATAAGCAATGAACAGTATGCAACTTTGAAAACTGAGCTTTCCATTCTCTATGAAACGATTTTCGAGATAAGAATTGATTCGTCAGACGGTACTGGAACACTTTTGAATGAGGTTAAGGAGGATGTAATTGATGCTTATGCGAAAGAAAAGATAAGTGAGAAGCATTATAATCTTCTGATCGAAAAGATTTCAGGAAATAAAAAAGATCAAGGATCTGCCGACAAACTGTCATCAAGTCAGGTGTCGGAACCTACAACACAGGGAAGTCCAATTAAGAGCTAAATGTAATAGGTCAAATTGTAAATGGCATTGAAGCCTCTTCTGTGGCTACAACATCCTTGGTTAGCGTATCTATAAGATTTCGTAACTCTATCTATGCCAAAAATCTTGAATTTTCAATAATTTTTTTTATTTAGTTGTTTTTTAGTTTGCTATTGCCACCCTGTGAGTATGAAAATTGTGATGGGCAAGCTCACGACGGAGCCACACTCTGTATATTTCATGATAAAAATTATCTTAACGGCAATAACTATGACAAACACAAAGATGAGGTAGCAAACAAACTTCAAACCAAACTTTTAGATAACAAGCCTTCGAATTTTCAAGGCTACTGTTTACCTGAAATTTCATTTAAAAATTATGAATTTTCTCAGCCAATTAATTTTAACGTGGCTACCTTCTATGGACATGTGGATTTCGTTAATACTACTTTTGCAAAAGAAACATCTTTCATGGGGGCTATTTTTTCAAAAGAAGCACAATTCTATGAAGCTACTTTCAAAGAAGTGGCAATTTTCATGCATGCTATTTTTTCTAAAGAAGCAAGTTTCGCATGGGCTACTTTTGCAGAAGGAGTATCTTTTGAAAGGGCTACTTAAGACTTATTTCCCCGATTCTAACCTGTACCAGAGATGGAGGAATTTTTACACGGAGAAAATGTATCACCTTTACGAAAAAAAAATTGATCTTTGCATTTTATTGCAGTTCCAGGGAACAAAGATAGGTGTCAGACAAGCAGTCTATCCTCAATCTCACGCCTCATCATATGCCAGGAACATTCAGAAGTAAGACCGCTATACCACCTACACTCATGCGGGTTAGTGCTACAGAAGTTGACTCTGGTAATTCTTAGGGGCATTTTAGGTATGTGGTAACTTAGGGTGGTTTATTGTTAAATTAGGGCGTCTGCCTGTGTCACTGGAAGATTCTGGCATACAGGTTCTACGACTAGATCTCCATGCATCTTTTCATCATTAATCGAATTTGTGAGATTAGAAAACTGAGGATCAAGCTTTACCAATACATGATAATCGCCGTCCTTTTCAGGACGGATATATTGTACAGTTCCTGTCGCCGTAATGCAATCTGCTTGTTTTTGTAATCTAGTTGGATGATAAACATGGTTCCATAAAGACGGGATCGCATGTTGAATTTGACACCGCTCCGTTTTGAACATGAGTGGAAGCAGAGGTCTTGATGCCTTTAAGATTCGGTGTAGCACTTGCGACTTGAAAATAGTTCTGAAGACTTGTTATTCCCGTCCCTATCATAATCCCCATAACCATTATAGCCAGCAGTACGGATCTTGAAAGTTTAAATAGCAACCCGCAATACATGCGGAAAGATCTAGTTTTTAACCTTTTTGTTGGTCTGTTCTTAGATTTCCGACTTTATTCCTACTTTTCAACTGCAATCTATTTTGATTTGTCAGCGAGACTGTAACTTTTAAACAATGGTCACTCCAGTAGAATTTGTGAGACCTTTTGTTTAATTATAAAGAAGGAGGATCCAGAGCAACCAGAATAAATGGAGTAGCAGTTGGAATTGTAACAAACAATTACGATGATGAAAAGCACCTTGGTCGAGTTAAGATCTATTTTCCTTGGCTTTCACAAAAAAATGAGACAGACTGGGTTAGAATTTGTAGCTTCATGGCAGGACGAGAAAGAGGAGGTTTCTTTTTACCTGAAGTTGGAGACGAGGTCCTTGTGGCCTTTGAGCATGGCGATATTAACTCACCCTTTGTTCTTGGTTCGCTCTGGAGCAAAGAAGACAAACCACCGGAGACTAATGTGGACGGAAAGAATAACATTAGAAAGATCAAGTCACGTAGCGGTCACGAAATTATTTTTGATGACAGTCAAGGACTGGAGTTGTTAAGCATTCATACCAAATCTGGTCACAACATTCTTCTTGATGACACTCCCGGTTCAGAAAAGATTACTATTAAGGACAAGACAGAAAACAATTATATCGAAATAAATTCAAGTCAGAAGTCCATTTCTATCTCAAGTCAAATGGACCTTAGCATTAAAGCTAACTCCATTAAGATTGAAGCAAGCGAAAATATGAAAATAACTTCTGGAAGTAGCATGACAATAAACGGATCTATGGTTAGTATAAATTGAGGCACATAATCTAGTTATAGATCATGCCCCCTGCAGCAACAGTAGGCGACCTAACGAGTCACGGATTTCCGCTTTCCCCTGGTCCCGGCAGCTTTAACGTTCTGATAAATGGAAAGCAAGCGTGGCGTGCCCTATCAGACTATCATATATGTCCTCTCTCCGATCAAACACGGTCTGGGCGAAGACCACATATTGGTGGTGTAGTATCTATTGGAAGTGCCACAGTCATAATAAATAATCTTCCTGCCGTGAGAGTGGGAGATGTTATAATGGAGGCTGGACCACCGGATCCAATTGTATCCGGATCCTCTAATGTCCTGATAGGGTAATGTGATCATACAGTATGATATACTCTTAGCTAGCTGTTAGTAAGAGGGTACCGAAGTGTGAGGTAGGATTATTCTGCCAACACATAGAGTTCTAGGATATTCCTTACCCCATTTATCACATAAATACCTGAAGATACATCTTTACTTAATTTCTATATGTTATCTAAGAATGTTTGAGGAACGCCTAAGCTGGCTCTGAGTTCTTCTTGTTCTGTTAGCTTTGCCAAAACATAACCTCCTGAACCTATCAGCTTCTTTTCCTCTAGATCTTCAATTTTGCACCAACGCAGATCATACCTTCCAAGGCCGACAGTTTTAGTATATCTATTTGAAAGCTTAAACTTCTGCTTTGCAGCTAAGTAATACCTCCTGTTTACTACATACTGGAATTTATTTTCCTGTTGTGGTGTTTTAGGTTAAGATACCAGACCAGCTGATTTGTATCTCCGCAAAAGTTTAAGCGTTAAATATCATCAACGACAATACTT
>AF_2010_repII_A1DRAFT_10000032_pt1 | contig 19422 bp, 20 predicted proteins | sample AmaForreplicIIA1_FD_9195 | JGI IMG/M metagenome (IMG submission 9195)
GTAAGCAGCGCCACAAAGCTTAACAAGCTAGGAATTTGTCCCACTGACACCTTCATTGATGAGAAGCTTCTAACAGGAAGAATAGCAATGGGTCAATGTCGCCTTGGAATTTCAGAGACTTGGGGTACCTTGACCTTTCCACTCGAGGCCTTATTGTAGAAAACGACGTGCGCTGCTTTGTATAATGACGTTCACCAAGAAGTCGCCCTGTAGGATGGGCAAACAGACCGTTGTGAAGGAGGATCTCTATGAAGTGGATTAAAGGTATAGGTTTGTTCCTGATTGCGAACATTCTCATTTATCTCACGCTCTCAATTACCGCCAACATCTTGATCAATATCATTCTTCCGATGTTTGGCATTGATGTGCGTGGGGTGTTCAGTCAGGAGTTGCTTGTCTGGTCCCTTCTTATTGGGTTTGGTGGGGCCTTCATCAGCTTGGCCTTTTCGAAGCAGATGGCGCGCGCCATGCTGGATTGCCAGCAGATCACCCAGCCCCGTTCCCACCCAGAGCAAGTCATTTATGGATCGGTGCAGGAAATCGCCCAGCGCCTCCATATAAAGATGCCCGAGGTCTGGGTCTATGAGTCACCTGATCCCAACGCCTTTGCAACCGGCCCCAGCAAGAACAACGCCATGGTAGCTGTTTCCACTGGTCTCTTGCGGAATTTGAAGGAGCAGGATGTCAAGTCGGTACTCGCCCACGAAATGGGACATGTGTTTAACGGCGACATGTTCGCGACAACAGTTCTCGCCGGCCTCATGAACACATTCGTTTACTACATCAGCAACTTCGTCTACCAGATCCTGGCGCAACCTAGCCAGGATCGAGAGGAAGGGTCGGCGGGAAATCCGTTCCTCGCGTTTATTGTGTATATCTTCCTGCAGGTTGTCCTGACCATCTTGGCTTCGCTCTTGATTAACTGGCATTCGCGCCGGCGGGAATATGCGGCCGATGCCTTCTCTGCGAAGGTTTACGGGAAGAGCGCTATGATATCCGCTCTACGTGGAATCGATCGGTGGGTGAAATCCACTCAACATGAGTATCCCACCCAGGATGCATTGGCAACGATGAAAATTTCTGGTAACAGCTTGAACGTACTATTCGCCACGCATCCGCCAATCGAAGACCGCATTGCGGCGCTCGAGCGCTTGTAACTCTGATAATGGAGGTCATCATGTCGATGGTCCGAATCGCCGGATCTGCCCTCGTGATTGGCTGGGGATTCATCATCGGCCTGCACACCGTGCAGGCTGATCAGGATGGACAACTTATGGCTGCGAAATCGCCAAGCATTTATGATTTCACGATGGACGATATCGACGGGAAGCCTGTGAATTTGAGCCAGTTCCGGGGCAAAGTCTTGCTTGTCGTGAATACCGCGAGCCTTTGTGGAAACACACCGCAGTATTCCGACTTGGAGAAGATGTACGAGACGTACCAGGAGAAAGGATTCGAGATCCTGGCATTTCCAGCCAATAATTTCGGCCAACAAGAGCCAGGCACGAATCAGGAGATCAAGAACTTCTGTTTCACGAAATACAGCCTGACCTTTCCACTCTTCAGCAAGATCAGCGTGAAGGGCGAGGATAAGCATCCCCTCTATCGCTACCTGACCGAGCAAAGCCCGTTCCCGGGTGAAGTTGAGTGGAACTTCCAGAAGTATCTGATCGATCGGTCGGGCAACGTCGTCGCCCGCTATCACCACCGGACCAAACCACTCTCTGATCAAATCGTCCGCGGAGTCGAGACAGCACTCGCGAAATAGCGCTTAGCTTTTCTCAACTTCCTGCCGGTGGCCGATTGCAGGCAACTTAGATGTCACTTTGTCTTGAAGAAACTGATATGAGCCCGATATTCCTGAATTGCAGCCGCCAATGTTGCGCTGCCGCGAGAGATATTGGCGTCNAGCGTGTCTTCAATCGCGGGATNGTCGATCTCCACNTCATAGCGATCCTGAATNTTCGTCCTAACCGGCCCCTGCNCCACATCTCGGGGCATAAAGATTTCCTTCCANACTTCTTTTTCCACTAGGCAGACGTCTTTGAATCGCTCATAGAGCAGGGCCAATTTCTCCGGATCATTTTCCTTGATGCGTGCCATGCCCAAGTCTCCTTTGCGCGAATGCGGCGAGAATGAGGAAGGGAGGCGGGCTAAGGTTTGTTCGAGGAGCTTGGTGCCGCCGGTGCATCGGCGATGGTGAATCGCATCGTGCCGACTTGATTCACCGCATGAAAGGGCTGTTGGCCAAGTGGCGTGATGAAGAGCTTCGCGAGATACGTCCCCGTGGCCCACTTTTCACCAGGGCGCTTCAATTCGAGGAATCCGTACCGTTCATGTCCAGGAACTTCCAGCGTATCTTTGCCAATAGGGGCATCCGACAACTTACCTCCTTCGCCTTCTAAGAACCATTGGGCGCTGAATTGCGCTGGATCTTCGAGTGGTGCCACCTCAAATACGATATACACGGCAGGGGTATCGGATGTGAACGTCGTTGTCGGTTCGATCGGCTTCAGCCGTGGGTCTTGGGTGTACCAGCCTTTTCGTCCGAAGCTGTCCCATTCGACCTCGTACCCTTTAGCTATCTTGATCCAGGTGAAGAGAGACTGAGGAATCCCCCTTTTTTGCTCATCGAAGGACGGACTTTGAGTCGGTTCGAATTCTGTCGTGGCCTGTTCCTTCGGCGCAACCAGATCTCGAGCAATGCTATGCCCTACCGTAACGCCCTCACTGAAATAGACGAACAGAACCGCAGTTATTATTCGATTGACCACTGGGGCATGAATACAAAGAAGTTTCATTCGTCGCCTCTTACCTTCTCCCTTTTATGGTATCGGGTGCTTGGCCGCGGGTCAATAAGCGGTCAACCAGCCCCAATCAACCAGGGACTGTGCTAGGCTCAGTGGGGCAAGTCTACTAGGCCAGAACCGTAAAGAATCCAGACTCCGTGAGTCTCAAACAGGCATTTTGCTCCAAAGTCTCCGCGCCGTTGCCAGAGGCAGATGACGACGTCATGGCACGAGGTCGTCGCTATGGCCTCCGTGATGGCCTGTGCCAGGCTGTCACCCAGGGGGCCGGGGAACAATATCTGTCAGCCTTCGCCCTGTTACTGCAGACCTCTCCCTTCCAGTTGAGCATCCTCTCAGCCTTACCCCAACTCATCGGCACGTGGGCGCAACTGCTCTCCGTGAAGGTCTTACGCTGGTTTCCTGACCGAAAATCGCTGATTTTAGGGGGGACCATCGGACAAGCGGTGGTGTGGCTCCCTATCGTGTTGCTCCCCTGGCTGTTCCCGCAAGGGGGGCCTTGGCTCATCATTGCTGGAGCAGCAGGTTACTTTGCATGCAATCATTTCACCACACCCACCTGGAACGGTTTCATTACCGATCTTCTCGACCCGAACCAACGCGGAGCGTACTTCGCACACCGCGCTCGAATCATGACCGTGATCAGTCTTCTGACTCTGTGCATCGGTGGGTCCTTGCTGAGCTTCTGGCAACAGCACGAAGCGACCCACGTCGGGTTTCTCATGCTGTTCTTGGTCGCCGGCGGAGCACGCGTCGTCTCGGCCTGGTACTTGAGCAGGGTACACGACCCACATCGTCAGGCTCGGACCGAGGATCAAGACGGGTTCCGCCATTTTTTACGGGAGCGAGCAACGACTGACTTCCGGTGGTTTATGCTCTTCTCCGGTCTCATGCACGTCGCTGTGTTGATCGCAGGACCGTTTTTCGTAATTTACATGTTGCAAGATCTGCACTTGTCCTATTGGGAATATGGAGGCTGGTTGGCCGCCGGCATCCTTGGACAATTCCTTACCCTCACTGGGTGGGGACACTTCGGAGACCGCTACGGCAACAAGGCGCTACTGACCGTTACCGGCTTCACCGTCCCATTTCTGCCGATGGGCTATCTCTTCAGCACCAACTGGGCCTTTCTGGCCACATTGAATTTTCTCGGAGGCGTAACGTGGGCAGGACTTTCATTGGGACTGCAAAACTACGTGTTCGACACGGTTCGATCAGAAGACCGCACGAAAGCCGTCGCCCTGTCCAATACAGTCAATGCCCTGGGGTGGTCGCTCGGAGCTCTGGTTGGAAGCTGGTTGATTCACGTCCTCCCGGGAGATATTCATTTTGGCACAGTAACGTTTGATGCCGGATCAAAACTGCCGTTGGTATTCTTTCTGTCTGGCTGCCTGCGCTTGCTCGTTTCCGTGGGCTTGCTCGGGACCTTCCGCGAGGTCAGGATCGTTGAGCATATCCCACAGCACCGCCTCATGTGGGAACTCCCGCTCCTGCGATCCATCGCTCAGTTTGGTGTCTGGAAAACCGACCGCTAGTCGCATATAAGAAGGTCGCCCTTCTTACCAACCCTCTGGCCATTGCTCCGCGATCGCGTCGCCGTGAGGTGCGTTCTCGGGACGTTGTTGTCACATCGCTGATCGGTCTGTTTGTACATCCGCCACCACCAAGTGTCTGCCTCCGAAACACATGAACTCGGATCGATCACAGGGGCGAATAAAAGGGAAAGGCCCTGGTCACGTGAGAGATACTCTGAGCTCAGCGAGGCATGTTAGTCTGTGTGCCTCGCTCTTGTTCATCCTGCTTCAGCTTGTCAAAGGTTCGGTCCCCATGGCTCCGCACTTGATCCGGCGTAGGAGTCCCTGAGCTTTTCGGCGTGTCGCTAGCACAAGCCGTTATCACTATGCACCCGACAATGCCGAGCACCGTCGCTCTCATGGCGTCCTGCACACTCCTCCATCGATGATTCATCACATCTCTCTCCTTTCGAATCGGTCCCGTTATCGATTATTGAAACGCTCGTTGAAGATCGACAACCGTCTGCATGATTCCTTTGTCTAACGCTTCACGACTCCATCGCTGATAGTCTACACTACTGTCGGAAAGAAACCATCCTGATCCATCCGCCGGTCCAACCCCTACCCGAGCTGTGACCACATCATGATACACGACTTCGGCGCTTTCGACGCGGATGATCTTGGTCGTCACGATAATCGGCGGTAGATCCTGATAGTGACGGGCCCAGAGCCGGTCTCGCAGCGTCGGTCCGTCGATTCGATAGATCAGTACACTGTCTACTCCCAACATTTGGCCAATCCGCACGGCGCTCTCGTCGGAAACGAGGCCACCAGCCTGAAATCGCTGCTCGGTGAACACGGTCGGCATATTCGAACGATCAATAATTCTGAGTGTGGGTCGATGCGCTTTGAGTTGAAATGCAGCCCCCTCAAGCCGGCTGTACGCGCTGGACCATTCAGGATTGACCCCGCGTGGATACAACACGGCCAGGCGCTGCACGTCAGGTGGGATTGCAAGGACAGGAAGAGGTAGATCCGATGCACCAATCGTCGGCGAGGGAGGGGGTGAACTAGAGCATCCCGCGAACATCAGAGCCGCCACCACGACCCTACCTACGTTGACTGCTGAGCCTTTTCGTACCATGGCCAGCACTCCCAACGTTCGCGCTGACTCCTCCGGGCTTGTGCCTAGATTTTGTCTGCATCATACTCCCCGAACGGGGTGAAAACCACTACCCCAAGCTGGCCATCAGGCTAAGGAAATCGGCCTCACCTCATTGACTGAGGTCCGATGACGCGGTATTCTCCGCCGGCGCGAGGTATCACTGCATCTGAGAGGAAAGAATGACCCTCCGTGATCGCTTGACCGAAGATCTTAAACATGCCATGAAGTCGCGCGACCAACTGCGCATGGACGTGATTCGTATGATCAAGGCAGCCGTGCTTAACAAGGAAGTCGAGCTGAAGAAGGATCTCGACGACGCCGAAATGAGCCGCGTGATGACGAGTATGATCAAGCAGCGTAAAGAGTCGGTCGCTCAGTTTGAAAAGGGCAATCGAGCGGAGTTGGCCGCAAAAGAGCGCCAGGAAATCGCCATAATCGAAGCCTATCTGCCACAGGCACTGACTCCCGATCAACTTACAGGAGTGGTTGAAGCCGTCATCCGCGATACCGGCGCAACCTCCCCCAAGGATATAGGAGCAGTGATGAAAGCCGTCATGGCACAGCTGGCAGGCCAAGCCGTCGATGGCAAGCAGGTTAGCGAGCTCGTCCGATCCAAGCTGCAGTAAATTTGCGAACTTCTGGTTTCCCTTCCTTACTCCAGTTTCCCTGCTATACTGACTCCACGTGGCTATGAAGGCATTTACGTAATCATTTGCTGTCCTTGCCGATTTGACTCGCCTATGAGTATTCTGATTGTCGACGATTCTGCAGACCAACAGGCTCTCTTGCGTTCGATTCTTGGAAAAGCCGGTCATTCGGAAATCCTGACTGCGAATTCAGCGAAATCCGCGTTTGCCACCCTAAAGCTGGACGACCAAGCATCTCCACCGTCGGTCGATCTCATTCTCATGGACATCCTGATGCCGGAACAGGATGGCGTGGAGGCCTGCCGGGAGATTAAGCGACGCGATCATCTAAGAGATATCCCTATTATTATGGTGACTGCGAAAAGCGACCTATCGAACCTCCAGGCTGCTTTTTCTGCGGGCGCCGTCGATTACATCACGAAACCCGTCAACCATGTGGAACTCTTAGCCCGCGTCTCGTCGGCGCTGACACTCAAACTGGAGATGGATTGCCGGAAAGCACGCGAACGGGAGTTACGTCGAAGCAACGAGGCGCTTCAAAAGGCGCTCAAAGAAGTCAAAGTGCTCCGTGGCCTGATCCCTATCTGTGCGTCGTGCAAAAAAATCAGGAATGACAGCGGGTTCTGGCAACAATTAGAGGAATATCTAGGTGAGCACTCCGAGGCAGAATTCAGTCATGGGCTTTGCCAACCCTGTATCAAGAAGCTTTATCCTGGCGTTTACCAAAACTAGCTGCTAGTCTTTCTTCCACACACCACGGAGAAGGAACCTGACGCGATGGGCATCCTAATCGTCGACGATTCCGCAGGCGATCGGTTGTTGGTGCAATCGATCCTCTCGGCAGCCGGCTACGACAACATTCTGGTCGCGGACTCAGCCGCATCCGCTTTTCGACTGCTTGGCATGGAAGGCGGCACCCAAGGCACGGGTCGGATCGATCTCATCCTTATGGACATCATCATGCCGGAGATGAACGGCATAGAAGCCTGTCGTCAAATCAAAGCGGTAGAGCGATTCCGCGATACTCCAATCATGATGGTCACCGTTAAAACAGACCCAGTTGATCTACAACTCGCCTTTGCGGCCGGGGCCCTCGATTATATCGGCAAACCCATTAATAAGATTGAACTTCTCACGCGAGTTCGCTCCGTCCTCCGATTAGTGCACGAAATCGATCGGCGACGGGCACGCGAGCAGGAACTGCTCGACGTTATGCGTCAGCTCCAAGAAGCCAATCAAATGCTCCTGCGCCTCTCATGCCTCGACGGATTGACTGGCATCACTAACCGCCGACAGTTCGACGACTTTCTGGATCAGGAGTGGCGGCGGTCGGTTCGGGATTCAACCCCGCTCTCTTTGATTATGCTGGATATTGATCGGTTCAAGACTTACAACGACTCGAAGGGTCATACGGCCGGTGACGACTGCCTTCGCCAGGTGGCTACGGCCATTTCAGGGACCGTAAATCGGCCAGGCGACCTCGTGGCCCGGTACGGCGGAGACGAGTTTGTTGTCGTGTTGCCAGGTACTACCACGGAGGGGGCGGCACAGGTGGCAGAGAACCTTCGCCGACACATCGAATCATTGAAAATCGCGCACAGCGACGGTGAACCCATTACGATCAGCCTGGGCTATGCAAGCACGGTCCCCAGCCGTTCCGCCTCACCCACCGATTTGATTAAAGCCGCCGACCAGGCCCTCTACCAAGCCAAGCAGGAAGGCCGTAACCGAGCTAAGCAGGCCGGTATCCTGACCCTCGTCCCACACAGCCACGACACGTGATCGCCCGACCTCTTCGCAGGACCAGCACTCGGACCGACGCCTTCACGGAAAAGATTGGTCCCTACCGTATGGAACTATGATCAAACACTCCAAGAAGCGCACGGTTTCCAATTCTGCAAGAACCCAGCCGCGACGGCAAACAGATTCATCAAGTCAAGCTAACACTCCAGCAAGAATAGGGACTTCGAGGATCCCTCGGCTCCAACCACGTGCGCTTGCCCAGGCGTTACGTGAGAGCGAGGCTCGATTCCGCACCTTATCGGAAACGGCTACGAGTGTGATCATCGGTCTCACACCGCAGCACCGGATTTTCGAATGGAATCGCGCAGCAGAACGGCTCTACGGCTGGTCTCGAGGAGAAGCCTTGGGAATGGATTTCGTGACAACCTTTCTGCCCCAGGAAGCTCAAAAACCCGTAGTGGCTGACATCCGCAGGACCCTCAAGGGACAGCCCATCCTGGTGCATAAAAACGAGGTTATCAACCGAGCCGGTAAGCGGCTAACGCTTCTGTGGAGTTTCAAACGCGTAGTTGTGAAGAAGACCCAGGCAATTGGTCTGCTCGCGATCGGCCAGGATATCAGTGACCGGAATCGCCAGTACGAGGCACTAGTTGAACTCCTGCGTGCCGTGGAATACGGCACGGAAGGGCTGGCACTGTTGAATTTCGACGGACTGTTCACCTATATGAACCCGGCCCACGCCGCTATGTATGGTTTTGAAGTTGAGGAACTGATCGGTACATCCTGGAAAGAGCTCTATGGACCTGAGCAACAGGCCATGATTGAGCAATATCACTTTCCGTTCGTGCAAGTCGATGGGTATTGGCGCGGAGAACTGGTCGGCAGGAAAAAGACCGGAGAGCAGTTTGATGTCGAAGTTACACTTCAGCAATTCGCATCCGGTGAAACACACCGCTCCGAGATCATCTGGACTTGTCGCGACATCACCGATCGCAAACGGTGGGCCAGACAAGAAAGGCTGCGCGTCAACCTGCTCCATGAGCACCAGAAAGCGCTGCTCAAACTTGCGCAGAGCGAGGCTATTATCTTCGGAGACCTCCAACAGGCCTTTCAAGCCATAACCGAGGTGGCAACCCGCGTGCTCGCCGTTGAGCGTGCTAGCATCTGGTTGTTCCAAGAAGATCGCACGGCCATTCAGTTGGCAGATCTGTATGAATCCACAAACGGAAGGCACAGCACTGGATCAGTATTACAGGCCAACCAATATCCATCCTACTTTCAGGCGTTGGAGCAGGAGGAATCTACGATCGCCGCTCACGACGCCCACAACGATCCTCGCACCAGAGAATTTTCGCCAGCGTATCTCACCCCGCTTGGAATCGGCGCCATGCTCGATGCGCCGATCAGACATAAGGGAAAAGTAGTCGGCGTCTTGTGTCACGAATATCTGGGGACGCCACGGACGTGGACCGCCGATGAATCGACCATCGCTGTATCCTTTGCAACAATGGCAACCCTTGCGATGGAGGCCATGGAGCGCGCCGAGGCAGAACGCGCTGTGCGTGAGGCCAAAGAGAAAGCCGAAACAGCCAATAGAGCGAAGAGCGAATTTCTCGCCAGTGTGAGTCACGAGATCCGCACACCAATGAATGCCATCATCGGAATGGCGGATCTCCTGTGGGAAACGGAGCTCACCCCAGATCAGCGAAAGTATCTTCGCATTTTCCGCCGGGCAGGCAGCAACCTATTGAACCTCATCAACGATATTCTTGATCTCTCCAAGGTCGAGGCTGGTCATCTAGAGTTGGAATCCATCCCCTTCGATCTCGGTGATTTGATAGAAAAAGCGATTGAAATCCTCGCGATGCGGGCTAACGAGAAGGGACTGGAGCTCGCGTGTCATCTGTCGCCAGGCGTCCCATGCGCTCTCATCGGAGATCCCTATAGGTTGCAGCAAATCCTGATCAATTTGCTCAGTAACGCACTCAAATTCACTGAGAAAGGGTCTGTCACCCTTTATGTCCAGAACGATCCTAATCGCACCGCACCAAGCGGAATTCTATTCTCCGTCACCGACACAGGCATTGGGATTCCTACCGAAAAATTGGCCACAATTTTTGAGAGCTTCACCCAAGCCCATGCCTCCATCACACGCAGGTATGGAGGTACCGGACTCGGATTGACGATTTCAAAACAACTGGCTGAACAAATGAATGGGAGGATGTGGGTTGAAAGCACGGAAGGTCAGGGCAGCACGTTCCACTGTAGCGTTCAGTTGGGGATTCAACCTCAGGACCCGCTGGTCAGTCTCCCTCTGCCGGTCAATCTTGCGGGGCTGAGAACACTCGTTGTCGACGACCATGTCACAAACCGCCTGATCCTCCAAGAAACCTTGACCTCTTGGGGAGCACAAGTGACCGATGTGGCCGACGGAGCAGCCGCTGTCAGTGCGTTGCACCTGGCATCCGACTCCGGCCACCCCTTCGAATTGGTATTCCTCGATTGTCGAATGCCGGATATGGACGGCTTCCAGGTCGTGGAGAAAATCCGAGAGGCCAAACTTGCCGAGGGCCTCAGGATCGTGATGCTCACATCGGAACATTGGGCCGATGATATTGCACGCACGTATGATCTGAGATTGGGCGGCTATCTCATCAAACCGATCAGACGCTCTGATCTGTTACAGACTATCAGCATCGTTCTTGCGCGAGGCAAAGGCATTCAGCCGGCTGGCCTCTCTGACTTATCACGCCCCTCCCCTGCCTCTTCAACGAACAAGTTGCGGATTTTATTGGTGGAGGATTCGCCCGATAATCAAGTGCTGATCCGCTCCTATCTGAAATCGACCTCGCACAGTCTTGACATTGCGGACAACGGCGCAATCGCATTCGACAAGTTTAAGACCGGACAGTACGATCTGATTTTAATGGACATGCAGATGCCCGTCATGAATGGCTATGACGCGACCAAGGTGATTCGAGCGTGGGAGCGAGAGCACAACCTCCCTCGAATACAAATCATCGCGCTCACCGCCCTGGCGTTGAAGGAAGAAAACACCAAGATCCTCGAGGCCGGCTGCGATGCCCATATGACAAAACCCATCAAGCGCGGTACGCTCCTGGATGTTCTCCAGGCATACAGAGGAAACGTGGCCGCATGATCAACAAGCGTGACGCAGAAGATTCAGCGAAAGTTACGGTGTATATCGACCCCGACCTCGCCGAGATTATTCCCGGCTTTCTTGAGAATCGTCGGCGCGACGTTCAGATCCTCCAGACGGCGCTGCGACAGAATGACATGGAGACGATCCGCGTGGTTGGCCATCGGATGAAGGGTGACGGTGGCGGGTACGGCTTCAACACGATCAGCGCAATCGGTGAAACATTGGAATTGGCCGCAGTGCGGCAAGACCGACCCGCTATTGAGCGATTGATTTTAGAACTCAATGACTTCCTTACCCGCCTGGATGTGGTCTATGAGAGATAGCGGGTGCACACCAAGGTGCAAGAACGGTTCAGAAGCAACGAAACATCGTACATAGTTACTCGCCGCCTCACTTGCAGTCCGACTTAATGGGCGACGGTTCACGCGAAGTGGGGGATTTGGTGAAGGTCAAGCATTATGCCCATGCTTGGTATCCACGCTTTTGTTTAAAATCGAGGGGTTGCCATCACAGCCTACGGAGGGTTGGTGTTCAAACAGAAAATCTCATCCATTCTGCATGGGATCACGCCTCGTAAGAGGACTGTCTGAGGAATCGGTTAAAATCGCGGCCGGCTTCGGTTTTCGGGTTCTCAGGCAGAGGAGAACTGGCCACTTCCAGGATCGATGGAGGCAGGTGGGGTGAAACCTGCCTTAGAGCCTTGCAGGCAGAGCGGGCGGGGGGTATGCTATTGACCAGTAGGAAAATCAAACCGGAAATTCCGGTCTCATCGTGCTCGATAAGTTTGCTTCACATAGCGATTTGCTACTCAGTCAGGATGTTGGCACCGGAACCGGACTGGGCGTGATGAAAGAGGAAGAATGATGGCCAGACTTCTGCTTGTCGAAATAGCAACGCTCTTGGGATTATGGCCGGGAGTCGCCCTGGCCGGTGATCTGACGCCGCGTGAGATCTACGAGCGCACCTCTCCGGCCGTCGTGATGATCATAGGGTATTCCAACAGCGGCCAACGGGGCAGCGGCGGCACCGGCTCCATCATCCAACAGGACGGGCTCATATTGACCAACGCGCATGTCGTGATTGAGGAGCAAACAGGCAAGCCCTATCCCCGCTTGACAGTCTACCTGAAGCCGGACCGTGTGACCGGCAACCCGAAGGTGGATCTGTCGAAGGGGGGCAAGGCGCGTGTGGTGGCCTTTTCACAGCCGTTGGACCTGGCGCTGCTCAAGCTCGATGGACCACCCGGACCATTCCCGGTTCTCGAACTGGACGACTCGGATAGGATCGAGATCGGCGACCGCGTTGTGGCGATTGGACATCCGGAACAGGGCGGGCTCTGGACCTTGACGACCGGCACCATCAGCGCGGAGTTCGAGGACTTTAACTCCACGAAGGGGAAGTCTGTGTTTCAGACGGAGACGGGACTGAACCGCGGCAACTCCGGGGGGCCGTTGCTGGATACCGACGGTCACATGATCGGGGTCAATACGGCAATAGCTCGTGTTGCTCCGGATGGACAACCGATTACCAGTATCAGCTTCTCTTTGAAGTCCAACGTAGCCATGCGGTGGTTGCGTGACCACGGTGTTTCGACCCAGGAGGCGCTGGCTCCATCCGACACGCCAATGCCGAATAAAGCCGCTGGTCGCTCTACCCCTCTGCTTAGCGAACAAACGAGCAAGCCAGCGAATCCGCCGGCCGAGCCCGCAATCGCCTCTCCATCTTCCCCCCCTCAGCCCTCCGCACAGACCGCGACCGCGCCGCGACCATACAATCTGGACCGCCTGATCAGTGAACGGAGCCGCGCCGAGGCTGATCTGGAAGATATGATCAAGGAAATGCGGGGCAAATTCGGCGGGCGGTGAGGACTTCGCCGTTCAGTTTTAGTTAGACCAACCACCATCAAGAACCGCTCGTTCGAAGTAGGAGGGGTTCGGCGGATATCGTCAACCTCCTAAAGGGCAGTGACTCGTTCCGGGTTGTCATGTCATTACACGAGTAACGATGCCGATAAGGTGAGAGTGCGGACCAGGATGCACGGACGACCCCTTCCCCGAAAGTGATCGACAGGTCGACGCCCCTCATTTCAGGTTCACAGTCTGATAGTCGAAGATGAACCGTTCCAGGGCATCTGAGATTCTGCTGCGGATGTCGGGAACTTTAGGCGCGCCGATCGAAGTGGGAGGTGTAGGGCCTTCCCACGTGGTCGCAAAGAGTTCTGTCGTTGGATTCCGTGAGAGTTGAACCAATTGTTTCAACGTGAGACCAATAGCGTATGCGTGGAGGTTCACTGAGGGACCTGTAATCGGGTACACAGCGATATAGAGATATGGTGCTCCGGGCGACTTCGCAATCTCTAAGATCGTCAGAACGTGCAGGCCGGCCTGTCGAAGTCGCGCTTCGATGTCGCGTGTCAGGTGCTCTCGGCTCAACCCTTCACGCTCAACGTCGTCCGGAAGATACTCAACAAGCACCGAAACCTCTGTCAGCCCTCGCAGGGTGTCACGTTTGTCAGCGGTAAAGGCGAATCCAACAGTCGGCCAACATAGCGTCAGACCCAACAGTAGAAGCACTCTCAGGCGCATCGGCCACCTCCTAGTCGGTGGCCTGCACGATAGCCGCCCGCCTGTGTAAAGACAAGAGCAAGGCTGTCACTTGTGACTGAGGGGAGCGCCTGTTACTATCGTTCCCTGCCTGACATCTCATATCGGCTAAAATGAGTCGTGGCTTCTTCTCAGCGACTGAATTGGGAGTTCTAATCCCTCCTTGGGCCAACCACCAGCGCGAAGGCTGCAAACGACTGCTATGAGAGGGACAGTTACCCGTGCGCTCTCGATTCTCTCTGATTAGGCTCAGCTTTCCATAAGAAGTTCGTCCGGATAGCACCATTGCCAGGTCTCGCCCGGCTCGAACGATTTGATGATCGGATGCGAGGTCTTGTGATAATGCTTGGTGGCATGCTTGTTTTTAGAGGAATCACAACAACCCACGTGGCCGCAGGTCAAGCACAGACGAAGGTGCACCCAGGGGTCTCCGATCTTCAAGCAGTCTTCGCAGCCTTCGGCGCTCGGCATGACTTGTCTGATCTGATCGATGTGCTTGCAAGTTTTGACCATAGCTCTTCTCCTACGCTGCCGCGTTTTTTTATAAGGACGCCAGATATTCGTGCACGAACAGCACCGCCATCGCGCCCTCGCCTACTGCGGACGCCACACGCTTGATGGAGCCCACCCGCACATCGCCGGCGGCGAAGACGCCGCAACGGCTGGTTTCGAGCAGGAAGGGCTCTCGTTTCGCGGTCCAGTATGGTGAGTCCGATACCACTCGGCCCGTCTTGATGAATCCCTTCGAGTCTTTCTCGATCTCCTTGGGCAGCCAATCTGTACAAGGGATTGCACCGATGAATGTAAACACTGCGGACGCCGGTAACGTCCGGACTTCGCCCGTCTGGCAATTCGTAATTTCGCATGCCTCCAATCGCCCGTCCCCCAGCATTTTAGAAATTTTGGACTGGGTCAGCACCTCGATGTTATCGGACTTCTCAATTCGGTCCACGAGGTAACTGGACATACTCATCCGCAAATCGCTAGCCCGAATGAGGACATACACTTTAGGCGTCTGCTCCGACAGAAACATGGCCGCCTGTCCGGCCGAATTACCGCCGCCTACTACGATGACATCCGACCCGCGGCACATTTGCGCTTCTGTTACCGTGGCGGCATAGTAGACACCGGAGCCTTCAAGTCGTTCACGTCCTGGCACATCAAGCTTGCGATAATCCGCGCCGGTCGCGATCAACACACAACGGCTCACGACAAGGCCCTCGTCGTCAAACCAGATCTGGTTGACGTCATTTACAAATGTCAGGCGGGTCACCCGCGAAGGGGATGAGAATTGCGTGCCGAACTTCTGCGCCTGCAGGATGGCGCGGTTAGTCAATTCGCTTCCGGAAATGCCTGTGGGAAAGCCAAGGTAGTTTTCGATCTTTGACGACGTCCCGGCTTGTCCGCCCGGCGCAACCGCGTCGATCACGACGGTGGCCAGACCCTCCGACGATCCATATACGGCAGCCGCGAGTCCAGCGGGGCCGCCACCGACGATCACCAGATCATACGTCTTTTGGACCAGCGGTCGCCGCACCCCAATGAGTTCGGCCATTGCGCGCGTCGAGGGATTCCGCAACAAAGGTTCCGACCCGAAGACAACGACGGGAGTATCTTCCTCGGTGAGCCCGAACCCCCGCAGCAGTTCGCGGACCTGAGATTCTCGATCCATATCAATCCACGTGAACGGAACCTGATTTCTGGCGAGAAATTCGCGAATGCGGAACGTGTCGCGCGAGGAGCCTGACCCGATGACCCTCAATCCCTGGAAGTCTGATGCCACGAGGAGCTCTCGCCTGGCAATGAACGCCCGGAGCAGCACATCGCCAAGGGCGGGGCGATCGCCCATGATGCGCTTGATGTCCCCGGCCGCGATCTCGAAGACCTCGGTGTCGCCACGCGCCACACCGCTAACCAGTGCGGGCCGTCCTGTCACCAGACTGACATCGCCACCGAATGCGTGTCGTTCGTGGAAGGCCACCCTTCTCGTCTCGCCGCTCGAATGCTCCACGATCTCGACGGCTCCGCGCTCAACGACGAAGAAATTGTAATCTCGATCCCCGGCCCTGAACAGGAACTCACCGTCGCGTAATGACCGGCGCGTACCGAACGTGGCCAATGTGGCGACCTGGGTGTCGTCGAGGATGGGGAATGCAACACTGTGTTGGTCGGACTTGGCCATTGCTTACGCTCCTGTGAACTAATGGGCTTCTTTCAGTCCGTCGAGTCTGAATCTGCTACGAAGTGTTGTAGCACACTCGGCGTGAGTCGCGCATTCTGCAAGGTTTGGTTCCAGCGAGTATCGGGCAGGCACAAGCCTCCGTGCGAAGCGTCGGCTTGCTTATCACCCTGGCAAGGAATAACATTCCAACTGTTACCTGAAATTCTAGTTTGGCTGCGATTCATGGCATTAGGAAAAACAACCGTCACGCTTGCTCACGGGACGCTGGTCGAGGCACGGGATTGCACCGATTCCCTCTTCCGTTTGGTTCCAGCAGACACTTGGTACAGCCGGCCGGTTCCCGAGCGCCATCGGCTCTTGTTTTATCTTGGGCATCTCGATGCCTTTGATTGGAATCTCATCAGTCGGTATTTGGACCTCGGTTCGTGTCACGCCCCGTTCGATAGCCTCTTTGCATTCGGCATCGACCCTAAGCCCGGGCAGTTACCTGAGGACAAACCATCCGATTGGCCGTCCCTGGAGGAAGTGCGAAAGTATGTTCGCTGCGTTCGCGAACGGCTCGACGAGGTTCTCCAGCAGGTGACACCTATCTTACTCGATGTCGCGATCGAGCACCGGTTCATGCACGCGGAAACCTTTACCTACTTGTTGCATGATTTCGATAAGCCTATGCCTAGGCAAAAGCCATGGCTGCAAGGCACTGTTCGCTCATCGATATGCCAATCGGATAATATGGTCGATGTTCCGGCAGGGATCGCCACGCTCGGCCAGACCGGCAAGGTGAACGATGCCGGTGAATTAGAAGCCGACGAATTTGGCTGGGATAATGAATTCGGGGTGCAAAGGATCGAACTCCCCGCCTTCCAAGTGGACAAGCACAAGGTCACCAATAGGCAATACCTCGCGTTCGTCGAGACAGGAGCCGCTCCCCCATACTTTTGGCGACGCCGCCGCGGTGAATGGCTCTTGCGCACATTCTGGGGGGAGATTCGACTGCCCTTGGATTGGCCTGTTTACGTCACACATCGGGAAGCCCAGGCCTATGCTCGCTGGATCGGCAAGTCCCTGCCTTCCGAGGCACAGTTCCACCGCGCGGCCTATGGGACCACAAATGGTGAAGAACGTCGGTTCCCATGGGGTGATGCCGAACCCGATCCTCAACGAGGCAACTTCAATTTTTTCCATTGGAATCCCATCCCGGTCACGGCCAACCCGCTGGGCGAGAGCGCGTTCGGCGTGGCCCAGCTGGTGGGCAACGGTTGGGAGTGGACCAGGAGCACCTTCTCGCCGTTGCCGGACTTTCGCCCTTTCCCGTTCTATCCCGGCTACTCGGCGCCATTTTTTGACGGCGAGCACTATGTGCTGAAAGGAGGCTCGCCCCGTACAGCAGCGCGCTTGCTGCGTCGATCCTATCGCAACTGGTTTCGGCCCGACTATCGCTACGTCTATGCCGGCTTTCGATGCGTTGAAAATTGACGAACGTGGCCCAACGCAATCAGCCACGTCGGCGCGGCATGAGTTTGCCCAGGCCGTCTGGTCCGGACTGACCAAGCCACAGCGTGAATTACCCTCCATCTATCTCTACGATGAGCGGGGGACCGCTCTATTCGAAGCCATTACCGAACTGCCTGAATATGGGTTGGCCCGAGCCGATGAGCGCCTCCTTCGGCGCTACGCCCAGCAAATCCTCGAACACCTGCCGCCGTCTCTNATTGTCGCCGAATTGGGAAGCGGCAGCGGTCGCAAGACCCGCTGGTTGCTAGAGGCCCTGAGCCGCCGCGANGCACTGGTTTACTTCCCGATAGACATCTCAGCATCGGCGCTCTCGAAGTGCCGACGNGAGTTNGCCGGAATGGGTTCGGTCAGTTTGGTCGGGTTGGAAACTTCGTACCTTGAAGGTCTCCGTGCCGCGNTTTCNACGCGTCGACCNGGNCAGACCTTCTTGGTNTTGTTTCTCGGCAGCACCGTAGGGAATTTCGAACGTCCCGCTGCCGAGAAGTTCTTACAAGAGGTCCGCCACTGCCTGGCGCCTGGAGACGGCCTTCTGCTAGGTTCCGACTTGGAGAAGCCTATCGAGACNCTGCTTCTGGCCTATGATGACCCCCTTGGCGTCACCGCCGCCTTTAATCTCAACCTGCTCGCTCGCATCAACCGGGAATTAGGGGGAGACTTCGTGCTTGGACAATTCAGCCATCAGGTCCGCTATGACGAGAGGGAACGTCGAATCGAAATGCATCTACGGTCAGAACGCCGACAATCAGTCTCGATTCCCGCGTCTGAACTCACCTGTACTTTCCGTAAAGGGGAAACGATCTGGACAGAAGCTTGTCACAAGTTCTGCCTGGAGGAGATCAGGAAGATGGCNCAGAACACGGGTTTTGTTTCGGTGGCGCAGTGGGTCGATCATGAATGGCCCTTCGCCGAGAGTCTCTGGATCGCTGCCTAGTCGGGCACCCATGCCACTGGTCTCGTTTCGCGATGTCTCTTTCGGCTTCGGCCGGAGCCTTACTCTTCACCACTTCTCCCTCGACGTGGAGGCCGGTGAGACCCTGGTGCTTCTTGGTCGCAGTGGCTCCGGCAAAACCACCGCCTTGAAGACCGTCAATGCCATGTTGCTCCCGACTGCCGGCGAGGTGTTCGTGGAAGGGCGCGCGACCACGGCCTGGGACCCGATCCGGCTGAGACGCCGCATNGGCTACGTCATCCAGGACAGTGGACTGTTTCCCCACTACACCGTTGCTCAGAATGTCGCCCTGGTTCCACGTTTGGAACGGTGGCGACCGGCCGATATTAATCAGCGGGTAGCCGCGCTCCTGGATAAGGTCGGCTTACCCATCGTTGAGTACGGCTCCCGCTATCCTCATGAACTGTCCGGTGGTCAACGCCAGCGTGTGGGCGTCGCACGAGCCCTGGCCGCCGATCCTCCACTGCTGCTCTTTGATGAGCCATTCGGCGGCCTGGATCCGGTGACTCGTCTTGAACTACAACGGCAGTTCATTGGTTTGCGAGGCGAGCTGAAAAAGACAGCAATCTTCGTCACCCATGATGTGCGCGAAGCGCTGTTCCTGGGGACACGGATCGCTCTCCTGGTCAACGGCTCCATCGAATTCTTTGGCACGCGCCTGGAATTCTTGCAGGCACCGACACCCGAAGCGCGAGCGTTTCTGGAGTGTCTGCGACCATTGGAGGTGTAATGGTGACCAGTCTCTTGCAGGATTTCGTCGCCCTGACCCTCCAGCATCTCGTCTTAGTCGGAATGTCGATGCTGCTGGCCGCCGCCGTCGCCATTCCGCTCGGCATCGTCTTGAGCCGGCGCTCCGGATGGCGTGAGTGGACGCTCGGGCTAACCAATGTCGTGCAGACTATTCCGAGCCTGGCTCTGTTCGGCTTCCTGATTCCCTTGCCCTTCCTTGGTGGCATCGGCCCGCACACTGCCATCATCGCCCTCGTGCTGTACGCCCTACTGCCCATGCTCCGCAACACGGTCACTGGAATTACGAACGTGGATGCGAGCGTGCGTGAATCCGCCACCGCTCTGGGCATGACGCCGCGCGAGCGCCTGTGGCAGGTGGAGTTGCCGCTAGCAGCCCCGACGATC
>AF_2010_repII_A1DRAFT_10000033_pt1 | contig 19417 bp, 14 predicted proteins | sample AmaForreplicIIA1_FD_9195 | JGI IMG/M metagenome (IMG submission 9195)
ACCGGCTGTTTTGGTCCCGCACATCGACCGTGAATCCCAGCGGCACGCCGGGCACTGCAGCACTACTAACGGCGGCAGTCGCTGTTGGCCTCATTGCGACTGGCACATTTCAGCGCCTGATCGCAATGACATCTTTCTTTCTGGCAGTTAACTATGCCCTTTGCTGCGTCGGGTTGATGGTATTGAGACATCGAGAACCTGATTTAGCGCGACCTTATCGGGCTTGGGGATACCCTTGGTCGGTTTGGTTGGTTACCGCCGGTAGCTTGATATTTTTGTTTGGAATGTTGGCGAGAGATGCGCTCAACGGACTCGCGGCTGTTGGATTGCTCGCGATCGGTCTCATCGGACGCGCACTTTTCACCCGGCGAGCTGCTCGGTCGTGACTTTCGCAGCATAGCTTCCCGAGCGCCGGCGCACATGATTGGCGACCAAGGGAAACAGCCCTGGTCTATTCCTTTTCAGATACAAACGTATTTGCCGCTTCGGTAACGGGCCGGCGCTTTATTTGTTCCATTACGTCTCCGGCGATCATTTTAAGGAGCTCCTGTTCCTGGCTTGTGATCTCTCGTGGTTTCGTGTCGAGAATACAAAGCGATCCTATAGGGAGACCATTGGGCCCGCGTAAGGGAACACCGGCATAGAACCGGAGGCCATGTTCTTTCACAAACGGGTTGTTTGCGAAGCGGGGATCTCGCGCGAGGTCGCGCACGATCAATACTTCATCCTCAGCAACAACATGACCACAAATGGAAACTTCGCGTGAAGTGGACCGAGCTTCGGCAAGATCGACCGGCAATCCGAATTGAGATTTGAACCACTGCCGATTCTTGTCGACCAGAGTTACAAGTGCTATTGGCACTTTGAAAAGTTTCGTTAGGCGCTCGGTAACCTGATCGAAATTTGCTTCCCTTGGCGTGTCCAGAAGACCTAGGCCGTTGAGTTCCGCCAGGCGCTCTTCCTCGTTAGGCGGTGTAGGGGCAGGCAACATTGCTTCCGTAATCTCCGCAGTCATTTTGTAAAGCCGTTGCACGGCGTCAGCCAAAGAAACGGCTACTTCATCTACGTAGGCGGCACGCAAGCGTTCTCTGAGTATCTCTGCATCAAATCTGGCACTCCACACGCCGATCAGAATTGTTACGCTTTCAAGTCGCTCGTGAACTGCCGAAGCGATGTGGCGAGCCTGAGCTATGCTTGTCGGCGGCAATACGGACACGCAGATGCATTCGGGTCGAACCTCAGCCATGCGATCGAGCAACTCCTCGTGTTTAAGTCGAGCAGGGAGGTTTTCAGNTTCGAATCCCTGGTTTCGAAGCAGCTGTGCAAGCATTTCACCGGCAAGTTCGTCGCGATAAGCGGTAGCGGGAACACATACAACACGGCTCCCGATCGTCGGAGCGACTCGCGCGGGATCGTCACTCTTTTGCCCACGCGTGTTCTCTCGGCGACTGAAATCATCTATGATTTCATGAACTCGCTGCAACGCGGAGGTCCGTTGCTCCGCGCCGAGTGAGCCTCTGTGAGCGTCGATTTCGACTGCAGCGATCGCAGGGATCAAAACGTTGTCGTAGAGTGCTGCCAGTGACTCCGCCTCCACATATTTGGTGGCGAACTCTTCTGCGCTATCCATCGAGAACGACAAAAGCCGATGGTAAAACTCCTCGTGAGGCGCAAGCGGTTGATCCTCACTTAACAGAATGCCGAGAAACTCGAGCCGCGGAACATGTCTTCCTATCACCGCCAAACATACCGTCATAGGAGTAGAAAGTACGAGACCAACCGGGCCCCAAAGCCAGGTCCAAAATACGGCTGAAATAATTAACGCAAGCGGCGAAACGCCCGTATTCGCGCCGTAAACCCAAGGCTCGACGAGGTTCGATAGGATCGCCTCCAACACGACGAACAACGCGATTGTCATGAGAGGTGTGAACCAGCTAGCCGAGATAGCAAACGACAGTAACACCGGCAAGAGAGCGCCCACCCAAGGGCCTACGTAAGGCACGAATCTCAGCACTCCGGCCAACATTCCCCATAACGCGGCATTGGGAACTCCGATAAACTGTAGCCCAACGGCAACACAGATGCCGTAACAGGTGTTAACAAGGAATTGGGTCGAGAGGTAACGCGACACCCGACGTCCAGCATCTTCCATCGCGCGCGTGGTAGTGCTGATTCGCCCCTGCCCTACGAGGCGAATCAATCTGCCGCGAATATCCTCCCGCTTTAGTAGCATGAAAACGACTAGCAACAGCACCAACGCAGCCGTCCCAAGAGGGCTAAGAATCGCGCCGAGAGTTTCCTGCATTATCTGCGGAATTGCGTTTCGCCCTTCGATCACCTTCACCGGGATCGGAGTCGCCACAGGCGATCCCGTTCTTGTTGGGGCATTGCTGCCGGCTCGATTCGGTTCTGAAACGGTGCTTGGCGCGACGAGTTCGTTTTGCAAGGCTTGGACGCTGGATGAAAACCGCGCCAGCGGACCAGCAGCAGGAAGTCTCAGTGACCGGATTTTGGTAGCGATGTTCGCCTGGTAATCAGGTAGCTTGTCAGCCAGATCGATGACTTGACGACCGATCACCCAGCTCGCCGCAGCGAAAATTGTGAACATTGCAATGACTGTCACCAACACAGCAGCTATACGTCCGATCCAACGCTCCAAACGCGTGACCAACCTCGAAAGCAAAAACGTGACCAGCGTGGCCAGGGCGATTGGCACCAACACTGAGCGCCCGAAGTAGAGCGCCGCAACGACAAATGCGAGAAGCAAGAGCCCCCAGATTCCACCCAGCGCGGCGGTGGGAGTTAACGACGAAGGTCGCGTTCGCATTCGTGAATCAACTGCCCCGGCTCGTTCGATCGTCCGGGGTGAATGCATGCGAAATTATCCTCTACTAGCAGGCGCACCGGCTAGACTGACTGTCCCGTGCAACAGTGATGTTATCCTCTGGCAATCCGCACTGTTCTGCGGCATGAATCGAATCAGCGCCCGCTTGTCCGTGTGTTGATACTGAATTTGACGAGTGATGTGCCATCTGAATTACTTCACACGCCGCCAAACGCTCGATCCAGTACATCGAGCAGAAAGTCGGCGTCTTGTTGGTGCACGCACATCGGCGGGGAAAATCGGACCGTCTGACCATACAAGCCGCCTTTGCCGAGCAATAATCCCATGTCCCGACAGTTTTCCATTACGTGCGCGCATTCACTCGTCGCTGGTTCTTTCGTGGCGCGATCTTTGACCAACTCAATCCCCAGGAGCAGGCCTTTGCCGCGCACGTCACCGATAAGGTTGTGCTTTGCTTTCAGGCGCCCGAGGCCCGCAAGAATCTGATTCCCGATTTTCAGAGCGTTTGCCTGCAAGTTTTCCCGATCGATGACGTCGAGCACCGCCGCGCCCTGTGCGCACACGACGGGATTGCCACCGAAAGTGTTGAAGTGTAGCCGTTGCGCGAGTGTGGCTGCGATCTTAGAAGTGGTGACAACGGCCCCCAGCGGAGCGCCGTTGCCAATGCCTTTGGCCATTGTCACGATATCCGGCACGACATTCTGAGTTTCAAATCCCCAGTAATGCGCTCCGGTGCGTCCAAACCCCGTCTGCACTTCATCGGCGATACACACGCCGTAAGCTGCCCGCACATGTTCGTAGACGTGTTTCAGGTAATTTTCAGGAAACACTACGCATCCACCGACACCCTGGATTGATTCGGCGATAAAGGCTGCGACCTGCCCCGACGTTGTATGGTCGATCAAGCTTTTGACGTCGGCCGCGTAATGATGTCCGGCGTGCGGATCGTCGCGTCCCCATGCTCCGCGATAGGGATCGGGCGCGATCGCATGGTGCACGCCGAAGCTGTGTGGAACGTTGAACTTCCAGGTGCGGTGAGCCGTAAGTCCCATCCCTGCGGCGTTCCCTCCGTGGTACGAATTTCTAAGCGCTATCACATCGTAGTTCCCGGTGTAGGCGCGCGCCATCAGCAGCGCGAGATCGTTGGCTTCAGAGCCTGAGTTAACGAAATAGCACACCTTCAAATCGCCGGGCATCTTCGCTGCGAGCTTTTCCGCGTATTCCGCGATGTTAGGGTGCAAATAAATCGTGGTCGCATGTTGCAAAAGCTCGTTCTGCCGCTGCGCTGCCGCGACAACATCCGGATGACAATGGCCGACGCTGATCGTCACAATCCCGCCGAGACCATCAAGATACCGACGTCCGTGCTCGTCGAACACGTACTGCGCTTTGCCTTCAACAATCATCAACGGTCTTTTGTAGTAGAGGAAGAGTCCCGGATTTAAAAACCGTCGACGTGAGTCCAGCACCTCTTCCGCCGATGGCCCACGATACGGCTGCGGCTGATAATCGAAGGGCGGGAGTTCAGGTGCTTGCATCATGTCGTGCTCTGGACGCTTGCTTCATCATCAGCAAAGAAACGGTTGTAGCAATTTGCGCATCAGTGTCCGCCTGTCACCGTGTATCCTGCGGCTCGTAAATCTTCGGCTAACTCTGATTCCATTTGGACCGCGGCTTCAAACGGCATGGGGTTTAGATGCTCGTAAAGCTCCGGCATCAGCCGCACGCCATATTTCCTGACAACCCAGGCTGACTTGTAGCCATTCCTGTGATTTTCGAATCGGTGATCGACCGGAATTCCTGTCATTCCAACATATACGCAAGGTTTCAGCGGATCGCGTTTTGGATTGAGCCGCAAGATAGAAGGATGCTCCGCGACGGTGTCGTTGAGCAGAATCACATAAACATTGTGGTGAAAATCCTCTTCCTTCTGACGCTCTGGTTTCTTCTTCACCCACGAAAGCCTCAGGTTTCAGTATTTCTTTGGAGTCGATTAAACGCTGTTGAGCGTTTAAGATTTACCCAAAGTGAGAAGTCACTTTTCTAATTTAAACGCTACAGTCGCCAAAGGCGGCAAATGAATCAGGATTGAATATTCGCGGCCCATCCACTCGCGGGCTTCGCTCTGGACGCCGCCTAAGTTTCCCACGTTGCTACCACCATAGGTTTCGCCGTCGGTATTGATAATCTCGCGATAGAAACCGGATTCAGGCACACCTAACCGATAGTTGTAGCGCACCACCGGCGTGGCGTTCACCACGAATGCGACCAGGTCGCCATCTCGCGATTTCCGCAGGAATGAGACCACGCTGTTTTCGGCGTCGTGAAAATCAATCCAGTCGAATCCGTCGTAAGTGTCATCCAGTTGCCAGAGTGCGGACTCGGTTTTGTAAGTGTAATTCAAATGCTGAACCAGCCGGCGAAGTCCGTCGTGGCCCGGCAACTTCAGCAGTTCCCAGTCGAGCTGGGTGTCGTGGTTCCACTCGTTCACCTGGCCGAATTCGCCGCCCATGAAGACCAGCTTTTTGCCGGGCTGTCCGTACATCCACGCTAGAAACATCCGAAGATTGGCGAATCTCTGCCATTCGTCGCCCGGCATTTTCGATAACAAGGAGCGCTTGCCGTACACGATCTCATCGTGGCTCAAAACCAGAATGAAATGTTCAGTGAATGCGTAGAGCAGCGAGAAGGTGATGTTGCTGTGATGAAACTTCCGGTAAATCGGATCGATGCTCATGTAGTGCAGGAAATCGTGCATCCAACCCATGTTCCATTTGAATCCGAACCCGAGGCCGCCCAGATAAGTGGGACGCGTCACGCCGGGCCATGCAGTTGATTCCTCGGCAATCGTGATGATGCCGGGGAAACACTCGTAACAGACTTCGTTAAATCGTTTCAGAAAATAGATGGCGTCGAGGTTCTCGCGGCCGCCGTAAATGTTAGGCACCCATTGCCCTGGTTTTCGCGAATAATCGAGGTAAAGCATCGAGGCCACGGCATCCACGCGCAGACCGTCGATGTGATATTTGTCCAGCCAGAAGAGCGCATTTCCGATCAGAAAATTGCGCACCTCGTTTCGGCCGTAATTGAAAATCAGCGTGCCCCAATCCTGGTGCTCGCCCTGCCGCGGGTCCTTGTGCTCGTAAAGACCGGTGCCGTCGAACTCGGCGAGCGCATGCGCATCCTTCGGAAAATGCGCGGGCACCCAGTCCATGATCACTCCGATTCCGGACTGATGACATTTGTCGATGAAATGACGAAAATCATCAGGCGGACCGAACCGGCTTGTAGGCGCGAAATAATTTGTCACCTGATAACCCCACGAGCCCTCGAACGGATGCTCGGCAACCGGCAAGAATTCGATGTGCGTGTAACCCATCTCCAATACGTACGGCAGCAACGTGTCAGCGAGTTCGAGATAAGTGAGTTGGCGATTGTCTTCCTGCCGGCGCCATGAACCGAGGTGCACTTCGTAAATGCTGATCGGACTTTGCGGCCAGTTCTTTTTCTGCCGCGCTTCCATCCATTCGGTGTCGCTCCAGATATAACGCTCCAAATCGTACACCAGCGAAGCCGTGGATTTGCCGTGTTGATTAAAGAACGCGAACGGATCGCTCTTGAGCAGCACCGAACCGGTCTGGGTGCGAATTTCAAATTTGTAGTGCGCCCCTTGTTTGATCCCAGGCAAAAATAATTCCCATACGCCTGCGCTTAACAACTTCCGCATTGGATTCACTCGACCATCCCAATCGTTGAAGTCGCCAACCACGCTGACGCGTTCCGCGTTCGGGGCCCAAACGGCGAAATAAACGCCACTCGCATCGCCGATCGTCCGTAAATGTGCGCCAAATTTTTCATAAATTTTCCAGTGTTGTCCTTCATTAAAAAGATGCAGATCGACATCGCCCATGATGGGACCGTATTGATACGGATCCCGCGTGCGCTCTTCTGAGCCGTCCGACTTTACGACGCGGAGATGGTACGGAACGTCGCGTTCCGCGACGGATATTGTGGCGCAAAAGAAACCTTCCTCATCGCTACGTTCCGCAGCGATCGGTTTGTCCGGTTCTCGATCAAGCACGACCTCAATGGCGTGCGCGTCCGGTAAGAAGACCCGGATCTCTACGTCGTCGCCAACCTTGTGCGGACCTAACACACTGAAAGGATCGGAGTGAAGGCCTCTGACAAATCTATAGATCTCATCACGCGGGACGCCGGCAATCTCGAAAGCTTTCATTATCGAGCAAAGATTCCTCAGTTTAACTTCGAGGAACTAAAACTTAGCGCGGCTTGCCTTGTAGCCAAACGTTGTTTGGGCTTCTGATGGTCGACCGCAGCTCCTTGAGCGCACCGGGTAACCATGCGAATTAACATTGTGAGAAATCTTTGTGTCGCCGTCTGCTGTTTCGGCCTCAGTTCCGTTTTCGCTGCTCCAGTTATTCCAACCGCACCGGGCACAAGCTGGCGCTACAACATGACCGAGGAAATCGGAAAGGGACTGAACGTTCCGGACGTAAAAACAGATGCCGACGGCAAGATCCGTCTGCCAGTTTTGTACCGCCTCGAAGGAACGGAAGACGTTGATGGGAAAGACCTTCTTAAGTTTGAAATGCACCGGGCAGGCACGATCACGAACAGCGATCTGCTCAGGGTCGACGAACACGGCATTACCTGCTGGGCTCGGGTAAATCTCGACGGTGAATTGGTCAAGTTTACTCCGCCGCAGACGATGATCGCCGCTCCTCTGAAAAAGGGCGCCGCTTGGAACTTCGATGGGCGGGCTGGCGAACTGAAAGTGCAACAGCATTACGACGTCTTGGGCGAAGAAAAAATCGAGGTGCCTGCGGGAAAATTTCAAGCGTTCCGCATTCACGGAGAGCAAACGACACCGAACAGAATGACAATCGATCGCTGGTTTGCACCGGGCGTTGGAATTGTGAAAGACATTACGACGATGCAGGGCGCCAAAGGCGATTTGCTTCAGCGCATTTCACTTGAATTGGCGGAAGCGCCCAAAATCGTCGAGCGCCCCGAAGTCAAATCAGACAGCGCACCGAAACAACTTTCGATAAGTCTTGCGAAAAATCGCTTCGGGAAGCCGACGACGACCTTTTCGTCGAACACGCCGGAAATTTACGCGCGCTGGCAGGGCCAGCGCTTGCGACAAGGCGCAACCGTCAAGGCTGTGTGGATCGCGGAAAATATCGGCGAAGATTTTCCTCAGGATTATAAAGTCGACGAGGCATCCGTTGTCGCTACAAGCCCGACTGTGCGCGGTGCATTCACACTGGCACGCCCTGAAGACGGGTGGGCGCCCGGAGATTATCGCGTCGAATTGTACGTCGACGATGTCCTTGTCGACGCGGTGAAGATGAAGATCGCGCCGTGAACAAGGAGCGGCGCCCCTTCTTGATCATTGTCGAATCCAAAATGTGACTTCGCCGCATCATAACGGAGAAGACATATTTTACATGAGAAAGATCCTAATCATTTTACTCGCAGGGTGTGTCGTTTTGGTTGTCGGGTGCCATTTGCCCGGCGTCCGAGGCAATGGCCACACTAAAACCGAGGAAAGAGAAGTCGCCGCTTTTAGCAACCTCGACGTGGGCGGCGCTTTTGAAATTGAGTGGCAAAACGGATCGCCCGCTCTTCGAATTACGACAGACGCAAATCTGCTGCCTTACATTGAAGACAATGTTTCAGACGACACGCTGCATCTGCGCACGCGGGACCATGTTTGGCCTACCCACGGAATCAAAGTTGTCGTCTCTAGTCCAACGCGGGCAGGTGGAAGGATCAGGGGCGCCGTTAAGTTAACTGTAAAGCAGTTGAGCGAGCCAACCTTTGCTTTGGAAGCGAAGGGAGCGTCAGAAGTTTCACTTGATGGCAGTGTCGATCGCCTTCTGGTCGACATGACCGGCGCGAGCCAGTTAGCAGCCGATGGCCTGAAAGCTACAACTGCCGAAATCTCTACCACGGGCGCTGGCGACGCGGAGGTTGCAGTCACCGATTCGCTGAAAGTAGTGATCACTGGCGCAGGCAAAGTGACCTACTCCGGTAATCCGCCGACGATCAAGAAACAGATCACTGGTGCCGGCTCAATTCGCCATAAGGACTAGCTTTCTGATTGTAGAGGGGTTCGCCGCAGCGAACATAAAGGATCGAGATGCTTTGGCACAGATTCATTGATGCGTGAATCTTTCTCGATGTTTCCTATTGCACTGCGGCGGCCGAAGTGCGAAATGCAGAGGCTTGGGGAGATAAAATGATAATGCGCAGATTCTTTTTCGTTTTCGCATTCCTGCTTGTGGTCAGTCTGGCAAATGCCGGTGATGAAAGATCAATTAAAAACCTGGCCAAAGCTCTGACAGGACTTTCGGCGGACGTCGATCCAGCCGAAGCCCAAGCAATATCTTACACCGCACATACGACCGCGCGCCGGCTCAAAAAAGAATACCGTGTCGTTCTCAACCCGGAGTTCACGGTATTCCTCTACAACGTCGGTATGCGAAAGCGCGGTTGGTGTGGGCATTGGGCGCAGGACATTGGGACGGAATTGATAAAACTCGAGCCCAAGACGCTCGTGCTCCACTGGGGTGAAGCGTATCCGAACACAACCAGCGAAAACAACGCGCTGGTCGTGACTGCGCGTAACCAGAAATTCGAAGATGGTATCCTGATCGACGGTTGGCGCAGGGCCGGTCGATTATTCTGGTGTCCGGTGATAAAAGACGACGAGTACGAAGCAGAACAACATTACGGCCATTCCGGCATCACCATGTGGAGAGAAAATATGAAGTGGAGCGCGTGGCTGCAGACTTATCCTTCAGCCGAGGAGAAACGCCAAACCGCCGAGGAGAAGCCCCAAACAGCCAGCGCGTCTCGCTAGATCGTTCCGCTGCATTCGCGAGGCGGACAGCTGCCACTTGAAAATTGGCGTTTCACATTAACGCCATGCACATTTCAAAAGTGGAACAGGTGAATGTTCAGGCCGAAAAGGCAGAGGAATACAAACCGCCAACTGAAGAGACGGCTTGGAGCCGGACAAAAAAGGCGCTGGGCCCGATCGCGGTCGTGGGTGTCGTAATCGCGAAATTCTTGGCGAAATTCAAATTCGTCCTGCCCGTTCTGTTGAAGTCCGGCGGCACAATGCTGCTGATGGTCTGGGTTTACATGCAACTATGGGGATGGCAGTTCGCACTCGGTTTTGTCCTTCTTTTACTCGTCCACGAAACAGGCCATTTGATTGTCGCCAAAAAATTTGGACTCAAGGTCGGAGTGCCTGTCTTTATTCCGTTTATGGGCGCGTTCATTGCGCTTAAGGAAGCGCCGCGCAATGCATGGATGGAAGCATGCGTAGGTATCGGTGGGCCGTTGCTCGGAAGCGCGGGGGCATTGGTCTGTCACGCGATGGGCGAATTGTTTGCCGCCCCGATTTTCCTCGCGCTGGGATGGTTCGGATATTTTCTAAATCTGTTTAACCTCACGCCGGTCGGGATGTTAGATGGCGGGCGCATCGTGACAGCGTTATCACGCTGGTTATGGTTGCCCGGCTTTGCATTGCTCATTTGGTTTGGATGGAAATTTCCAAACTTCATTATCTGGCTAATCGTGCTGTTATCGCTGCCACGGATTTATTCGCTGTTCCGTAAGAGAACCGAAGAAGAACAGCGTTATTTCGATGTCACACCATCCCAGCGGTGTATAATGTCGGTGTTGTACTTTGGGCTGATTGCGGTTCTGCTTTTCGGCATGCACGTCGCACAGCAGGATTTGAACGAACACGATGTTCCCGCTCACGGCCACGGGCGCCACATCATCGTTCAATAATCATGTCGCGGTTATCGCAAAGACTTTTTCTGGTTCCAGCCCGATTTTTTTCAGAATAGACAGGAAACGTTTGTCCGAGCGCAGAGGAGAGAATTCGGGCGCGATCCCTAAAAGGTGGAGCGACGAGGAATGTTCATCGCACGCGCGTTGCAGTTCGCGAATCGCATCGTCGTTGGCACCTAGCGCGACGTGTACGAGCGCTGGAACGTCNCCTGCCGTATAAGGCCGATTTGAAGTGGCGGCTTCAAGTGTTTCCAATGCTTCCTTGCGCCGGCTCATACGCGCATAGGTGATCGCCAAACCGATCGGCGACCTGCCGCTGAGGCTCTCTGATCTTTTGTACAAGGAAATGGCTTCATCGAAACGCCCCATTTCGCGATACAATGCGCCGAGCAGCGGCTCGCCGTAGGCAAATGCCGGGTCCAATTGCAAGGCGCGCTCGCCAGCCGCAATCGCCTCATCGTAAAGACCAAAATAACGATAAAGTTCGCACGCGGAATTGTTCACCCACAACGACGTTGGATCGATCTTCGAAGTGCGCTGCAGGTAAGCTAACGCCTGCTCGCGATCGCCACGCGCGCCATAAAAAGCAGCGATAAAATAATTCGACGACGTCGAGTTTGGATCGATTTGGAAAGCACGTTTGTATTCCGCCTCCGCGGCGTCGAGATCCCAGTCGAGTATGCGCTTGGCTTCCGCCAAATAAACGTGAGCTTCGGCCTCCTCATCGTCGATCCTGAGCGCGTTTAACGCGGCTTCGCGCACTTTGGAATAACCTTCCAGCGGCGGAACATAGACATCAGACAGCCACAGCCAGGACTTTGCGATGCCGGTCCACGCCCGCGCGAATCGCGGATCTTTGTCGAGCGCTTGCTCGAAAAACTCCAAACTTTTTCGCAGTGCTTCCTCGCCGCTTTTGTCCGATAAGAACAAGCCTTGAAGGTAAAGATCGTACGCTTCCAGGCTGTGCGCGCGCGCTGTTGTTGGCGCAATCTCTAATTTTAGCTTCAGCGCATCGACAATCGCGCATGTAATCTCGTCCTGGAGCGCAAAGATTCCCTGGAATTCGCGCTCGAAAGTTTCCGACCACAAGGTGAATCCCTGGCAGCACTCGGTCAGCTCGGCAGTCACACGAATCCGGTTGCCATCTCGTCGAATGCTCCCTTCGACCACATGCTCGACGTTGAGTTTGCTGGCGACTTCGCTCAGTTCGGCATCGCGATCTTTGAACCAAAACGATGAACGCCGGGCCGCCACCCGCAGATTATCGACCTTGGAAAGTGCGGTGAGAATCTCCTCGGCGATGCCTTCGCCAAGATAATCACGCTCCGGCGCCGCGCTGAGGTCCTTGAACGGCAAAACTGCAATCGACTTCTCCGTTGAAATGGAGGGATCGACGGGATCGATCCTGGATTGCGGTGCGCGATCCGGAGTCCGCACGATCCCATATCGAGTGAAGTCGAAAAACCAGGAGAGCGTAAGCGCTACAGGAAACCCGAGCACAATCAGGACAACCAGGAGTCGAACCACCCAATTTGGAATATCGAACACCGGAAGAACTTGCGCGATGCCCTGAGCGAGCGCCCAGCCGCCTACCACATACGCGATTGCGACGCTGTACACTTTTCTTCGCTTTAGCTCGGCAAAAAAGTCGTTGAGCTTCACGGGTCGATCAGGATTGGCAGCAAGCCTCCGTATTTGCTCCTCGGTTGGCAACGGGAACTTTGGCAGGGCTACAACGGACTTCCTAAGGCGTGTCCTGCGCGACTAATTTCTGAAAACGCGGATCGTTGCGGCGCGGATCCCATTCCCAGCGACTAATCGGACTGACGCTCTGGATTCAGAGGGCATAGTTTGAAGCGCTATCTTCCCGATCTTAGCGATTTCTGAAATCCACTTTCTGAACGCCCGGACGTTGCTGTCGATGTTGTGCTAAATTTGTCGAATGCCATTTCAGCTTGAATCCAACTTCAAACCCCGCGGCGATCAGGGGCAGGCTGTCGCCAAGCTGTTGAAGTCTGTCGAGGCAGGAAACCGCCATCAGACACTGCTCGGTGTGACCGGTTCAGGCAAAACCTTTACCGTCGCCAATGTCATCCAAAAGCTGGATAGACCGACGCTGGTCATTTCGCACAACAAGACACTTGCCGCCCAACTTTACTCGGAGTTCAAGCAATTCTTCCCACGTAACGCGGTCGAATATTTCGTCAGCTATTTCGATTATTACCAGCCGGAAGCTTATATCCCGCGCTCCGACACCTACATCGAGAAGGATTCCTCCATCAACGAAGAGATTGAGCGGTTGCGCCTGTCGACCGCGAGTGCGCTGCTTTCACGACGCGACGTCATCGTGGTAGCAAGCGTGTCTTGTATCTACGGAGTCACGTCGCCCGAGGATTATGAACAGATGTTGCTCACTGTGAAACACGGACAGCACATCAGCCGCGAAGCGGTGCTCGGGCGGCTGATCGATATGCTGTACGAGCGCAACGATGTGAATTTCGCGCGCGGCAGGTTCCGCGTGCGCGGCGACGTGGTCGAAATTTATCCTGCGACCGCCGATGAAGAAGGAATCCGGCTCGAATTTTTCGGTGACGAGATTGATGCGATCCGGCGATTTGACCCGTTGACGGGTCACACGCACGAGTCGCTAAACGTCATTACATTTTTTCCAGCCAAACAGTTCGTGACGCCGGCGGACAAGCTGAATCGCGCGCTGCGCACCATCCGTGAAGAGCTTGAGCAACGCATCATTGAACTCGAATCCCAAAACAAACTTCTCGAGGCGCAACGGCTGCGAATGCGCACCGAATACGATTTGGAGATGTTGCAGGAAATGGGTTTCTGTAACGGGATTGAAAATTATTCGCGCCATTTGTCCGGACGGCTTCCCGGCTCGCGGCCTTACACGATCATCGATTTCTTTCCGGACGATTTTCTCACCGTCATCGACGAATCACATGCCACGATCCCACAGATTGGGGGAATGTATGAAGGCGACAGGTCGCGCAAAACTGTGCTCGTAAACTACGGCTTTCGTCTGCCGAGTGCGCTCGACAATCGCCCGCTCAATTTCGATGAATTCATGAAACTGACGAACCAGACTATCTATGTCAGTGCGACGCCCGCGGAATTTGAAATTCAAAATAGCGTCGTCGGCAACAAAGGATACATGCCGCACAAGAGGCAGCGCATCGGACAAGAAGAGCTAGTCCCGTTCGTGCTGCCTGGTGAACCCGAAGCTGTCTCTGACCGCCGACCTCGCGCGGCCAGCGTCCAGCGAGCGCCGTTGCAAACGACAGTACGTGTCTCAGCCACGGATGACCCGCCGGAAAAATTTGATACGCACACGCCAGGCGCACCGCTCGTAGTCGAGCAGATCATTCGGCCTACCGGACTCCTCGATCCGAAAATCACGATGAAGCCGCTGAAGAATCAGATAGACGAAACGATCGAGCTATGTCGCCAGCGCGTGGAAAAAGGCGAGCGGGTTCTGGTGACGACACTGACCAAGCGAACCGCGGAAGATCTGGCTGACTATCTGCGCGATGTCGGATTGAAAGTGCGCTATCTGCATAGTGATATCGACGCGATCGAGCGCGTCGAAATTTTGCGCGGATTGCGCGCGGCGGATTTCGACATTCTTGTCGGCATCAATCTGCTTCGCGAAGGCCTCGATCTACCAGAGGTTTCACTCGTGTGCATTCTCGATGCGGACAAGGAAGGATTTTTGCGCAGTCAGACTTCGCTCATCCAGACAGCTGGCCGCGCAGCGCGCCACATCAACGGCGAAGTGGTGCTTTTCGCCGACACGATCACGCAAAGCATGGAAGCACTCATATCGATTTCCGAATATCGGCGAGCCAAGCAGCTGGAATACAACGAAACGCACGGCATCACCCCGCAAACCGTCCGGCGCGCCGTCCAGGAAAGTCTGCATACAATTCTGCGCGGACGCGAAATCGAGTCGTCGGTGATCCGCGAAACCGGCGGCGACTTCAATCTATCGGAACTGCTGCGGGAACTAGAGCAGGAGATGCAGGAGGCTTCGGCAAATCTCGAATTCGAGCGAGCTGCGCTGTTGCGCGACCAGATTATGGAAGTAAAAAGAGGCTCCGGGCTGGCGAAAATTGAACCGAAGCGAAGGCCGGTAAAATACACGCGCAACGCGGGGCGCCGTCGCTCACGCGTGTAGGAGCGACAGCGAATAGAGCGGGCAGTCCTCTGCACGCCGTTCACGATCGCGGCGCGCACTGAGTGACGCGCTATACCTGCGCGTGTTGTGCGCTTAGCAATCTTGTAATCGATTCAACGCCATGCGATGAAATCGCCGATGCCGAAAACGAAAACCAAATCGGAAACCGCGAAGATATACGCGGTCGTCGGCTCGGATGAGGCTGAAGTGAAACACGCGGCGGCGGAGCTGGCGCAGAAACTACTGCCCGGCGACGCTGGCGATTTCGGCCTGGAAGTAATCGATGGCGTCGCAGATAACGCCGATCAAGCCGCCGCGCGAATCCGATCGGCTATCGAGGCGTTGCAAACCCTGCCCTTCTTCGGGAGCGCAAAAGTGGTTTGGTTAAAAAACGCGAACTTCCTCGGCGACGACCCAAAGGCGCGCTCGGCTTTAGTGCAATCGGCGCTCGAAGAATTGGCCAGCATGATTGACAGTGGTGTTGGCAACGGAGTGACGCTTTTGATCAGCGCCACGGAAGTGGACAAGCGGCGCTCCTTTTACAAGACACTGGCGAAACGCACGGAACTGCAGGTTTTCGACCGGCTCGATTCGGGGCGCGCCGGTTGGGAAGAAGAAGCAACTGAGATCGTCCTGGGTCGCGCAAAAAAGCGAAAATTGACATTCGATGAACCTGCGCTCGAACTATTCGTTTTGCTGACCGGAGGCGATACGAGGCAAATCGATAACGAGCTGGAAAAGATTGACACGTTCCTCGGCAAGGATCGCTTGGTGCCTGTTGAGCTTGTTCGTGAGTTGGTTCCGTTATCACGTGCGGGGGTGATTTTCGAACTGAGTAACGCACTGAGTGTCCGGGATCTGGAACTGGCGCTGACGCTCGTGCGACGTTTGCTGGAGCAAGGTGAAAAAGCGGTGGGTATTTTGCTGGCCGCGATCGTCCCCACAATCCGCAATTTACTGCTCGCAAAAGATCTGATGGAACAGCATGGGATCCGACGTCCGCATTCGCCGTTTCAATTCATTTCTGCGATGAACCGGCTGCCCGCAAAAGCGACAGAACATTTGCCTCGCAAAAAAGACGGGTCAATCAACGCCTACGGTCTGGCTATCGCTGCACAACATGCGAATCAGTTCGAAAGGAACCAACTAATCGATGCGATGCGCGCCTGCCTCGACGCAAACGTAAGACTCGTGACAACACAGTTAGATCACGAGCTGATTCTGACCGAAGTAGTGGTGGAGTTGCTTGCTAGGGGCGATTGACCTTGATCGCCGTGGCGCTTCAGTGAACCGCCTCTACCATCACACAGTCCCTTCTTGCTTCCGCGCGATTGGCCCGATGTACGGAATATCCCAGCGCACGCCTGTGAACGCTTTCACCGTGGCGACAATCCACACAACCAGAAACGCTATGTGAACGAGCGCCTGAATAATTCCCCAAAAAAACACCAGAATTCCACCAATCGCCGGAATCGACCAAAGGATTAGGAACAGAATTTTTGAGACGATGTTAAACAAAAGCCACGCGCCGCCGAAGATGATCGATTGCATGGCGTAGAAACGCACAAAAGCATCGTGCTTTTCGACGATATAAAAGATGATGCCCCCAATTAACGGGATGCAGGCTAGCGCCGCAGCCACGTTCGAAGGTAAACCGGTTGATGTCGATTTTGGCCCGAGCTCCGGGCCCGGACTCGATGGAGGCGGAGGTGCAGTAGGCTCTGGATCGGGCATGATCTACATACACCGAATGTAAAATCCCTTGTCAAGCAATCTCGCTTTTGCGGTGCTTTTTCGCTTTCGCTTGCCCACTATGCGCAATATGATGCGCTGCTAACCCCAAATATCCATGGCCAAAAGTTCCCCTCCCCTCGTCATCCGTGGCTTCACCCTGATTGAGTTGCTCGTCGTAATCGCGGGCATTGCCATCATCCTCGGAGCCGCCGTCCCAGCTTTAGTCGGTGCTTACGAGCGCTCGAAAGCGACAAAAGACATGAGCAACCTCCGGCAGATCGCAACTGCAACGCAAATGTACATGAATGACAACAACGGCGTCTTCCCTGGCTCAACAAATGTTCCTTGGATGCTCCATCTCGAACAGAATCAAAAATATCTTTCAACCTGGCGCGTCCTTGAATCCCCTTTCGATGCACGCTCCACCAATGACCAGGGGGACGGAACAACGGCTGTCAGCTACGGCATTAACCCTAACGTCTATTCCGGTGGCGTCGGAATTTCGGCCGATAAGATCGTCAAGCCAACGGCTTTCATAGTGTTTGCGCCTGCACAAAAACCAGGGACAACAACCAGTTTTCAGGGCGTAGGGAATTTCTTGCCGCTAGGCGTTAATGTTTTAGCTGCGACGAGCACACCTGGCGGACCCGCCACAGGCGGAACACACAGTAACCGCAGAAAGATCAACGCAGTCTTCGCGGACTTGCATGTTGAGAGCATGTTTTGGAGCGGAACAGGTCCGGCATTTACAAACAGTACGGTGACAGTCGGCGATCCGGACGGGTATCTTCGTTGGAATCCGCAGTAAAAACCTCTCGGATTTCTCAGAGTTATCCGGCGCTCGTCGGCTCTGACTTGAGTGGCGAACTCGGCAAACACGTACGCAAAGTTCTACCTGGGGAAACGTGCGCAATCATTTCTGATAGCAATGTCGCGTCGCTTTTTGTCGAGACCGTTGCAAAAAGTTTAAGATCAGCTGGGGTTCGATCGACACTGATCACAATTCCGGCGGGCGAGAAATCGAAAACGCTCAAGCAAGCTGGTGCGATTTGCGACCGGATGATCGCAGCGGGGCTTGACCGCCAATCGTTCGTAATCGGTCTCGGCGGAGGAATGATCGGCGACATTTCTGGATTCGTGGCGGCGATTTATCATCGCGGCATCCCGCATGTCCAAATTCCAACCACTCTGCTGGCAATGGTGGACAGTTCGATCGGGGGAAAAACGGGAGTGGATACGCGCGATGGGAAGAATTTGATCGGCGCTTTCCATCAACCCTCGCTAGTGATTGATGATCTCGATGTGTTGAAAACACTGACGCGTCGTCAATTCAATCAGGGTTTCGCGGAGATCATCAAGCACGCCATTATCGCCGACGCAAAAATGTTTCGAACATTGCAGTCCGGCGAGCCCGGCTCAGCGCGTGCCCTACAACGACTGATCGAGCGCAACATCCGGATCAAATCCAGAATCGTAGCGAAAGACGAGCGCGACCAGACGGACCAACGTGCGCTTCTGAATTTCGGGCATACAGTTGGCCACGCGATTGAGCGTGCCGGAGATTACCGAAAATTCCTCCATGGAGAAGCAGTGAGTCTTGGAATTGTTGCCGCGTGCGCGATCTCGGTGAAAAGAGCTGGACTGCCGCCGAATCAATGCGCATCGATTGTCGATCTTCTTGGACGATTCGGGTTGCCAACGCAGCTGCCGCCCAAATTTCCGCGTAAGAAGATTTTTGACGCATTAAAGTTCGACAAGAAATTTGAGGCCGGAAAAATCCGCTTCATCGTCACGCCACGCATCGGAGTTGCATACGTCGTGAAGGACGTAACACTAGACGATATTCGCGACGCGGTGCAGCAACTATAGGCGTTGCCAGTTACTGCACCGAAGGCGCAGTTTGTGACATCGCGTTCGGAGAATGCGATCCACCACGCGCTTTCGAGTAATAGTTCACGAGCCCATCCGCTACGCTGCCCGCATATTCCCGGAAGATGCTTTTGCGTTCGACGCCATTGATGTTTCGCGTCCCTTCATAATCGCCGGCCTCAATACGTGCGAACACCTCTTTGCTGTTCATGACGTACGGCTCGCAGTACACAACCGGGCAACGGTAAAGACGCGTGGCCAGCAAATTGCGCGCATATACATAACCGCTGTTACCGACTTTGGTCGTGCTGTTCGTGGTGGGATACGCGTACGGCGGCAGCCAAGTCTCGCGCGCCATTGCCGCGGCAATCGCATCCGCCAGTGGCAACTCCTCGTCGTACGCGCGACTCAGGAGGCGACGTATCATTTCGAAACGTTCATCATCGAATTCCAGCTCTTCCGCCAAATACGATCCATTGACCAGCAGGTGAAGATGATTCGCGTCAGTCAACGTCGGACTAGCAGGGTCGCCCCAACCTTCAGCGTTAAAATGCAAACAAAGCACAAGGTCAGGATGAAGTTTGAAATTCACCAGCGCCGCACGGCGCCGAATTTCACTGTAGCGGTAGAATAAAATTTCGCTTTGCCAGCGGATGGTCTTCTCTTTCTCTGGATCAGTCGAATCAAGAACCTCGGCGCGCGGCTGTGGCACGCCATTCTTAATGAGAATCTTCCTGGCCAACTCGCGAAAATCATCCGGACGCTTGCCGGTTGTTGGCTCATCAAGACTTCGGACAAAGAAAACTTTCGCACCGAGATCGCGCAATCGCGTCGCCAGCAATTGCGCCACNCGCAACGTCAGATCGCCCTCCTGAACCGGCTTGGTGTCGCCGACCTGAAACCAACGTTCCTCCATCTTCGCCCATTTCCCGCCGAGATGACCG
>AF_2010_repII_A1DRAFT_10000034_pt1 | contig 19318 bp, 17 predicted proteins | sample AmaForreplicIIA1_FD_9195 | JGI IMG/M metagenome (IMG submission 9195)
CAGACGTACCGCGAGTATATGGCCGCGCACTGTATCAAAAGTCGCGGCCTGCGCCAATCTTTTCTTGCGGATCCGCCGGCTTGGAGGGAATCAAGGACGGATAGCGGAATGGACGAATTCCGTAAAGCGGTGAAAGTAGGGTTCTCCCCCGACGTGGTAGATACTATTGTGATCGGCGCCCTTGATCACATAGAACGTTTTGGGCGGCTTGGCTGCCTCGAATACCTGCCGGCCGAGCTCGAGCGGAATGATCTCGTCTTGATCGCCGTGCACGATCAATTTTGGCAGTGAGAGATGGGGCAATCGATCGATCAGCCGGAATTCCGCGCCGAGCAACCAATGGACCGGCAACCCCCCATAGTGAAACCTGGCCACGGCCTCGATCGAGGGGAACGACGACTCGAGGATGAGCCCGGCGGCCAGCTTGTGCGACGCGACCTCTACGGCCACCGCCGCCCCCAGCGAGCGCCCAAACAGGACGATCCGTTCTGGTCGAATCAAGCGGGTCCGCGTAAGCTGATCATAGGCACCAAGCGCATCCTGGTAGAGTCCCTCTTCTGAAGGAGAGCCCTGGCTGCGCCCATAGCCACGGTAATCGAAGAGGAACACCGACAGACCGAGTCGGTACAATTCTCGCAGATTTTCGAGCCGATGAATGATATTGCCCGCGTTCCCGTGGCACCATAGCACGACCGCTGAGGTCGCGGCATTCTCGACATACCAGCCGAAGAGCTTCGTGCCATCACCCGACGGAAACCAGATATCTTCCAGCGGCAGGCGGCTGCGGGCTCTCCAGTCCTCTTCCGTCCAGGGATCCGGATGGTAGACGAAGATTTGATCGAGCAGGCTCATAATTATACCGAGATCGAGGCAGCAGTCTTATAGCCTCAGGGGTACTGAAACATCAAATTGGTTCTGCGTCCCCTCATTCGTGGTATTGCCCTCCTGAGCCGAGAATCTTATAAAATGTAGTCCTCCGACTCATTGGGGTCTGTAACGATGCCGCTTCCAATTCACCGGAACACGGCTAGCCGTTCATTCAGCAAAGTCCTGTATAACTTGCTCGTTCGCGCTCCATTCGATCTCGCAGAGCACCATGCGTCTTCGAGGAGGTCGCTATGGCAATAAAAATCGTGACAACGATATGCGGGCTCTACGCGATGGTGATTCTGTCGGGCTGCTCCATCGCGATGGCACTCCACGGAAATAAAGAGCCTAATTTCGAACACATCACAGTGGGTGCCCCCAAAGAAGAGATCGACTTTGAGTTCCATCAACCGGGTACATCGAAAGATCTTGGTGATGGCAAAAGAGAGGTGAGGTACAAATACGAGATGGGGAACTCTCCCAATCCTGCACGGGCGGCTGTCTACGGCTACATTGACCTAGCTACTATTGGATTGGCAGAGCCGATTCTGACGGTCATCGAATGGCTCCAAGGACATGACGAAGAAACACGAATCGTCTACAGCCCCGACAATAAGGCCCTGGAGGTCCTTGGTTACACACCCCCACTTCTTTCTGTCGAGATGAAAGTGGCACAAGAGGAGCAGGAAAAGTACATCCGCAAACGACCAGTTACTATGCAATCCGATCAGCCAAGAACAACAATGCCTCCAAGCTCTCTCACTGTTTTTCCTCCTCTTCAACAAAGTGACGTGGACGTTCTACCGATCGCTAAGAAAAGTGCCAGAAAAAATGCGCATGCGGTTGTCGTTGGGCTCGAGCGGTATCGGAACGAGTTACCGCAGGCTAGCCATGCAGAGCAAGATGCGCGAGTGGTGGCCCGCTATCTCTCCGGCACGATGGGGTATGAAGAAGCCAATGTTGCTCTTCTGCTCAACGATCGAGCAACAAAAGGTGATCTGGAGAAATACTTTGAAACCTGGCTGCCTAACCGGGTTGAGAGTGAAGACACTGTCTTCGTATACTTCTCGGGCCACGGTGCACCTAACGCAAAAACCGGTGATGCTTATCTGGTACCCTACGATGGGGACCCTGTCTATCTTGATAATACGGGATACCGGCTTTCCCGGCTATACCAGAGCCTAGCCAACCTTCCTGCCAAAGAAGTCGTCGTCGTCTTGGATTCATGTTTTTCCGGAGCCGGTGGACGCTCAGTTCTGGCCAAGGGGATGCGACCCATCATCACCGAAATGAAAAGTCCCCTGTTGGAAAATGGCAAGACTATTCTTCTGGTAGCGAGTAGCGGGCAACAAGTCTCCAGCACCTATGACCAGAAAGCACACGGTCTCATGACCTACTTCTTCCTGAAAGGTCTTCAGGGAGAAGCAGATACCAACAATGACGGTAAAATCGACGTCGCTGAATTGTATGAATATCTGCGTCCTCGGGTGGAACGAGTGGCGCGGCGCGACTTTAACAATGAACAGACACCCTTGCTCTTCGGTAACACAGACGTGCTCGCAAAAGGCGTCTTCCTCCAGCAGTAAGCCAATGATTCCGGTCAAGTTCCATATCCTTCCAGCACTTGCGGTAGCAATTCACGCTACTTTCCTCACTGCCTGTTCCACAGTCGAGCACAAAAACCAAGATGCCACGAAACGTATTATGTCGAGCATGGTCCAGAGGGATATCCTCGGAGAGGCCAAGATTCTCGACATTGATCCAGACGGCTGTACGTGGGTGGCTGCAACAGGGAGTGTAAGATTTGGCGAGCAGGACACGAAGCACCAAGCGTTTGCCCAGGCGATCGCTGAAGCGAGACGCAAAGCGATAGACACACTCCTGGGTGTACGAATTGACCACCGCTTTATGGATTTTCAGAGCGAGAACAGTTTGCTCGGAGAGTCAGTGTTAACAGAAAAACTTTTGCGTGTCACGCAACTGGGCAGGTCAGTTAAAGAGAAGGTGTTGCATGTTGGGCCCGTGGACGATCCTGGTTGTGTGGCCTGTCGCGTCGAAGCTCAAATTCAGACCTGTCTGGTACCAGAGAAGGAAAGAAGAGACAAAGATTTCCAGGTACACGTCCAACTCAACAGATCTAGTTATCAGAATGGCGATGAAGTGATCGTCACTGCAACATCGACACGTGACGCCTATCTATACCTCTACAACGTTGATATGGATTTCCGTGCCGCTCTCGTCGCACCAAATAAATATGTCCCGAGTGTGAAAGTCAAAGCGGGAGAAACGTGGGTTTATCCGAGCGACGACTTGCGCACAAAGGGTCTTCGGGCAACTGCACATCTTCTGCCTGGTTCAACCGTATCCGCAGAAACCATTCGCGTTGTCGCATCCAAAGCCGCCCTTCCAAATTCACTTGTGTCACTTACCTCTCAGCGAGACTCTACCCAGCCGTCATTTTTTGATTTCCTGCGCGCGCTTTTGGCCACGGACGTTGAGTGGGTTGAAGACGTCCAGGCTTTCACAATACGGCAACACTAACTCCGCAAGCCATTGGCACTTCAGTCCGTCGTCAGGCTTCGATTAATCTCGCTGACATTGATAGAGAAGAGGGGACGACACAGTTCAGCCCTGCACGTCCCTCGCTAAAAAAACGCCTGTACCAGGAAGACCACGTCGTTATCGTGGTCACGGTGATTGTATTCGAGACGGAGCGCCCAATTCTGGCTCAATGTATAACGGTGGCCCACAAACCAACGGAAATCGTCCGACTTGTCCCCCAAGGGAAAGCGCAAATATGTTCCGGAGGCCATCAATTTCCATCGGTCGGTGAGATCGCTCAATAGGCCGACGGATCCGCCACCGCCGACGCGATAGTCCTCTGCATAGGCATGGCTGTAATCGGCCTCTGCCTCCGCGAATGCGAAGAAGACTTCCCGCTTCACCCAGTGAGACTCTACCGCCGCGCCGATGCCACCATTGGCCACGCCGTTACTGCAGAGCTGACAATTGCCGAATCGAATTGTGTTCATTCCCACATTGATCTTCCAGGATGGTGCATGGAACAGTGCATCCATCGGTGAGAGTGACAACACATTGGCGAAGGTCGCCCGCTCGATCCTTGTCTGATCGACGCGGTTGTAGTGACGCAGACTAATCGAGGCTAACTCAATTTGCGCGTCCGGGGTGTATCCGATTTCCGGATCGAGCAGGTCATGATATCCAGCGCGTACGGTGAATTCTTCGAACGTATCGTTGTTCCTCCATCCTGCTCCCAAGCTGGCCCGTGAGGTCTTGTGACCAAGTTCCGGCTGTTGGGCGAATGGAGCCACTGGAAAGGGCTCCGAAGGGATGCGAAGCTGGCTGCGCGCTGTCAACACCGCTCGATTCCGGTCTTTAAGTTCCTGAGGAGGTGAGTCAGTTGTCTCAATTCGATACCTCAGATAATCCGACGCCAGGTCGAGGAGAAACGCCCGCCGTGCCTGACTCAACTCTGTAAATTCTGGAGACGTGATCTCCCCTACATTTGCCGCGATCCGTGCTGAGAGGTTCCGTTCGCCAGGCGATAACGATTCGCGCTTCCGCCGGATGATAGTGCTGCGCGAAGGACGGTAGGCGATGTCACTGACCAGACCGGGTTGGGCGGCAATAAGTCGCACCGTGTCAGCCGGGACGGTCCAGAAGGTGAACTGATCGGTGAGATGCAGCGATGGGTTGGCATACTCCAGCAATGCCAAGAGATGATACGAGCAGTTCTCTTTGAAGAAAAAATAGTCGAAATAGGCATTGCCGAGTTCCCACGCATGCATCAAGAACCGTCGCAACTGAACTTCTGTGAAGTTAAGCCGATATTCCCAGATGTCACGATTCTCGATGTCGCGGTATTCCTGAACTTTGAGATAGTACGGAATGGTCGAGAAATACCCCTTGTAGAAGCCGAAGATGCCCTGAATCGGATAGGCGATTCCAGAATCCGGCGGCACATCAGCGGCATAGTTGATCGTATAGGCCAGAATACGCGTCTGTTCCGTCTGGCCCTTTTGGTCGACCCGAAGCAGCGTGTGGCCGAACATGGAGGCTGGATTGTTCATGAATGCGGATGGGAAAATGAGTGTGATCGACTGGACTTCGAAGTCGGCATACCACCGATCGAACCGCTCGCATGCGATCGGGGGGAGGCGTGCATCATCAAAGACCAGCCGTTCCTTCAACCAGTGATAACGCGCAATGAAGGCGCATTGCGCCGGTTGCTTTGACCGCCCGACGAGGTCCTTCAAGAAGAACTGAGCCAGCGTGGCATCGAGTTCAGCCTGCGGGTCGGTCTTCCCGTTCGGAGACATAAAAAATCCTGGATCATCCTGCTCGCTTTCGAACCCGCCAAACAGGCGGGGACGATAATGGAGGAGGAGATGCCATTCTCGTTCGTCAGCCAAGTGGAGTGATCGAGCGTGGTTTTGAAGATGTTCGAGGTATGGCTTCGACGGTGGTTCTTCGGCGGTCACCCAGCCAACGCCAAATAAGAACACAAAAGCAGAGATGATCGGCAGTACCAAGGTGGGCGCACGAAAACAGAAAAGGCCCTGGCCCGCAAAGGCCAGGGCCTCTGGGGTTGACTTATTGAGCAGAAGCTCTGGCGAGGACCGGGTGGCCTGCCACAGCCTCGTTCAATGCCTTCACCATCGCCACCGGGGACGCTTCGCCGGCTTTCACCAAGGAGATGTAGCGCTCCTGTGTCATCGCAAAGAACGCGCCTTGGTGTTCGGCTGGAATGCCCATCAGAGTCGCCAGTGAGGCCAGGTGTTCGCCCTGGCCCTGGGCCATTTCTTGTGACAAATTGTCGAAGTTTAATTCAGCGAACATGATCGTCTTGCTGTCGCCCATGACCTTGCCGTCGTTGGTGCAGCCGGAGGTCCCGCTGCTGATTCCGAAGGTATTACTGCCGAAGGTGCCGTTGGTGGTGGCCATCATGACCTGGGGCGCGATCTCCTTCTGTCCCTTATAATCACTCCACGCGAGCTTGCCGAGGCCACAGCCTGGCCCGGTATCCGGATTAGCCGCCATCGCGAGACCAACCTGCGTCCCGACAAACAGTACCGCCACCGAGAACATGAGCAATTTCTTCAACATAAACCCCCTCCTATTATCTAAGGTTAAGTGCACCGAGACAGGCTCGTCTATATAATAGCTGATTATACTCAACCCCGTGGAGATTGCCATATAAAAATTGGCGAACCCTGCTGCACAGGCGCATCATTTGGTCAGGACAACTTGCGCGAGCACTCGGTGACCGACCATGGCATCGCTGAGCGCCTTGATGATCGCCGCTGGCGAAGTGTCTCCTGCGCGAGCGAGTTCCTCATATCGTTCCTGAGCGAGAGCAAAAAACTCAGAGTGCTGTTTTACCGGCACACCCATCATCGTCGCCAACGACGCCAAATGCTTTCCCTCCCCCTTGGCTATTTCGGCGGTTAGACCGTCGAAGGTTTCAGCAACAAAAACATTGGTCCGTTCCTCTGCCCACACCTTTCCGTCATTCGTGCAGCCGGACGTACCTGTTGAGCTCCCGAACGTCTGACTGCCAAAGATACCGTTGGTCGTCGCCATAAGCACTTGTAGACCAATATCTTGGGGTCACTTAAAATCCGACCACGCCAGCTTTCCAAGACCGCACCCGGGTCCGTTATCAGGGTTCATGGCGAGAGCAAGTGAGATAGGCGCGCTCACTCAATGATCGTCACGGCTAGCCTTGGAACAAGTTTCATGGTGTCCTCCTCTTGTCAATGTGATTGGTCCCGGTGTTAAACCGGTGTGACTTTCTGCTAGGACCAATCATCCACATCTTCCCTCCCTTGGAGAAGCATCGGCGGTAGGTGCGAACCGCTTCGACTTCTGCTTATGTCCAACTCTTGGTTTGTGATCCATTTGCACAGGTGCAAGGACAACATGCCACGGGTAATAGCGAGAATCCCGAACGTAGGGAGTGAGCTAAGCTGTAGAAGACCAGCGGATCCTGGATTAAACAGCAGTGCGGGTCCGCACCGGACTACACGATTTCCTTCATCCACGTTTCATTGACCTCGCCGCTGCCTTTGATCTCGCTGTTCCAGTGATAGACATTTCGGGTCAGATTGAACGGTCCATAACAAGCACTCGTCACGCTCATGAACGACGCGAGCACCTCGATGGCCACGGTCTTCCGTAGAATCGTGCTCCCTTTCATCGTGTGGCTCCTTTCTGGCTCGTGCGAGTCACAACATTTTCCGACTCTCGTCTGCGTGCTTTGTCGGCTAACTTAATGAGCCGGGGCAAGACGTGTTTTTTGGAGATTGTCAAGACACCAATCCCGCGCGGCAGCGAGAACCGCTTGGGGCCGGCGGAACCGGGATTGAAGAGTAGTGTCGGACCGTACCGATCGATCGTCGGACGGTGGCTATGGCCGAAGATGCAAATATCAGGTTGTTGCGAATCCAACCATCTTGTCGCGTCCTCAGTCAGCTTTCCCTTATCAAACAGCACGTGGCGGACGGCGACGATTTTGCCGTTCCGACGAATTATGATCTGTCGTGGAAATCCGCTCCGTTCATATTCGTCAACATTCCCGGATATGGCGACCACCGGAGCAATACGTCGTAGTGACTCGATGACCGCTCGATCGCCGATGTCTCCGGCGTGCACAATCTCGGCGACGCCGGCAAAATGTTCCTCGACAGCGGGATCATAGAGCCCGTGGGTATCGGCAATAACCCCAATGCGAACAGTCCCATGTTGGTTCATGGCGCGGCCATCGGCTCACCACTAAGCGACTCTTGGATCTTCTTCCAGTCGAATGGAAACGGCTCCAAGGTTGTCTTTGGGAGAGATGCCAGTTCTACCTTAAGCCGTTCAGCACGAGTGGCACTCATCGGATGCGTCGAGAGCCATTCCGTCTGACCCTGATCTCTTTCGGAAAGTCGCTCAAAGAATCGGATCATGCCGGCTGGATCGATCTTCGCCCGCTGAAGCAACTGCAACCCTGTCAGATCAGCCTCGGTTTCCTGCGCTCGGCCAAACTTGAGCGTCACCAGTTCCAGGCCAACTTGCTTCATTAGGCCGGCCAGGCCCTGCGGATCACCGACCAGGATCGTCACGACCGCCGCGAGGCCAAGCGTTTTCACAATGCGACCGAGCCCGTGCCGTAGCAGCACATGATTCACTTCGTGACTGAGCACCCCCGCAACTTCCTCGCCGCTTTCCGCCTTCTTCATGAGGCCGCTAAAGACGACGATGTAGCCCCCCGGCAACGCGAATGCGTTGACTGAGTCGCTTTTCACCACCGTGACCTCGAACGTGTACGGGTTACTAGTGACCCGGCTCGTCAGTCGTTGGGTCATGTCATTGACCGCCGCAACAGCTGGACCCTCTTTCATTACGTCCTGTTGAGCGAGAAAGTCCCGATAGGCCGATTCCCCGAGTTTCTGTTCCCACTCGATGGGAATACGACTCACCGAGAGATCGACGAGCCAATCAGAACCCAACCAGAGAAATAGGGCGAGAGTCCCCAGCGAGCCGACAACAATTCCCCACGTCCTCCGTCGATGGGCGCGGGCCTGCCGAACCGTGTCTGCCGCCGCGTCAAAGTGATGGGTTAGGTCAGGTGGCGCTGTTTCGCGAAACTTCCTAATAAGAACGGAATCCTTCACGTACAGCGTCAGAGTCGATGGCTCCTTTCCCCATCTCAACACTAGTTGATCATGATCAAGTCCACCAACGGACACCGTCAGCGACGAGAAGGGTACCGTAATCCCATCGGTTTCCGGCGAGCAGCCCTCGACATGGAGTGTGAGTCCCCGCGACGAGACCTCGACATGGCAGGCTGCACCGGCCGAGGGAAATTCGGCACCGAAACAGAGTGCATTGGGGACGACGGTCATGAAGCAGGACTATTCCGAAACGGGGATGAATTGGCGAATCCAGGCCCCAAAGCTTCCCGGGTTGCGGCTTTGGATATACACGACACCCGGACCGCGGAACCGACAGACAAAACCTTCCCCTGAGGTAAAACTGGCTACCCATCCTGAGGCCGCTCGCTCAATGTTATAGGAAGTGGTCGATGACCAAGCCACTAGATGGCTATTGTCCACGATGTACTCTTGCTCAGGCTTCAATTCAACTTTGTGGATCGCGCCAAAGCTGTTCAGAATCAACGGTCCCGTCCCGCTTATCTTCAGAATGAAAAATCCTTCGCCTCCCAAGAGTCCACGACTGAAGCTTTGCATTTGACTCTCAATTTTCACCGTCTCTGCGCCAGCCAGGAACCCGTCCTTTTGAACCAGGTACTCATTCACCCCATCGAGTTCCAGCACTACGATCTCGCCCGGCACGGTTGGCGCCAGCAGTACTTCACCGGCTCCGCGATTTGCCCTCAATGTTTGGAAGAAGAATTTTTCACCCGTGAGCAATTTACGCGACAAGGCTCCAAGGAATCCGCCTTCCATTTTGCTTTCGATATCAATGGTGGGTGACGCCGAGACCATGGCGCCTGACTCTGCCTTGATATGCTCGCGAGCCGCAAGCTCGACGCGCACCATCGGGAACGCCCCAGGATACAGAATTTCACTTTTCATCAGCTTAATCTCCTTATCTCACCCACCCGTACAGCCTGTGACTCGGCTCCGGCCCTTCTTCCAGATAGCTCATCTTGATCTTTCCGAGATAGTCTTTGGGCACCTCGGTCCGTTTTGCCCTCACATCCACTCGAAAAACGCGCGCCGCGTTCAATCCAAAGATCTGTTCCTTCAGCTCGCGCGTGAGTACTTGGTAACGATGTTTCTCCACCAGCTGCTCCGGAATTTGGAAGCGTCGAAACGCTTCGATCTGCCACTGGGGGGTGCCGTACCAGATGGAGTCGGTGCCCCAGAGCACGTGCTCTGCACCAAACGCCTCAATGATCTGCCCGAGCAGATGCGCGCAGATTATAGGGTAGGTGGTCACCAGTTGACCGAATGTTGATCCCAGTTCCATGTAGATATTCTGGATTTTCGGCTCGGCCTTCTTCATGCCACAGAACTCTGTCGTCCAGGGAATCTCACCAGTCTTGGCAAAGACGTCGTCCACAGACGCCGCGCTTTGGAACCCTGAGTGATAGACGAGGAAGTCGAGGTCCGGAAAATCCTTTGCTGCCTTGATCAGATCCTTGGGATGGTTGTAGTCGGGGACTGGGCCGAGCGGCAGACCCTTGTGGACGCAGATCCGGCTGACCTTCAGTTTCCTGGCTTGTTCCAACATCGGATAGGCAATGTGTTCATCATCCATCCACCACCCGTGCTCAAGTCCCTTGGGACAGGACCCGGTATAACACTTCCAGGCATCGACCCTCAGTGTCTCCGCCTGCATCGCCATGAACTCCAGGTCGGCCGTTCCCAGCTGTGGTGTGGCCAGCCCATGGGCAAGCATCCGTTGCGACCCGGCAACGCGGTTCACTTCGTCGCGAATATGCGCCATCTCGTTCGGCGGGACGACGGCTTCCTGCGGATAAGGTCCAGGTGGTGTACTGATAAGGCCGATCGAGGTTTCGCTATCCAGAAAAATCTCCTTTACAAAGTTCTGCCATGAGAGATCGTCGATAGTTCCCCGATCTGCCGCAAGCTTTGGATTGAGCCCTGCCTCACGGATTCGCTGGCGCAGGGACAGGAGTCTCGATTTGGAAACGGCGCCTCTCCTCTTGTCCTCGGCATCCGTCGGGTCGTAATGTGAGCTNACATAGTGTGTTTGCGCATCGAAAATGAAATAGGGTGAGCCCTGTTGACCGGCAAAAGCCGATGGCTCGAAGAGTTCGACATCGAACACATCGAAAAAANGGCCGAACACGGAATTCATGGCCAACAGCGCAGCCGCCATCCCGCCGGAGGTCCGCAGAAANTCCCGCCTACTCACTCCGAGTCGCGTGGCTGCCTGGACGCTCAACTCGGAAACAGTCAATTCCACACGGGCTTGATCCGGCGTTTGAGGGAGGGGAATAAACTCTTCGTTTGAGACGATCTGTGTCGGAATCGGTCCGAACGACAAGTTAGCGCGCCTGAGCCCTCGCTTCGTTCCCCACAATGTACCGTTGGCCATCGCGCTCTCCCTTCGCAGCAGTTCGTACAGGAAGGATTCTGTGAGATGCCGCTTCACGTGTCAAGCAAGCTGGATTGGGCAAACCCCGACCGTCTTTCGTGCTCGCGGAACGCGCGCCTAGGAACGCCTCGTTCCACGCGCGCAATGAAAGTCAGCCGGGGCTTACCCATAGAAAGGACGGAGAGACGGAACAGGACAAAGTACGAACCAGTTAAGGAGCGCAACTCAGAAGTTCGACTATTGTGCCGGACGCGAAGGATCAGGACGCTGTGGACCCTCGTTGCGCAACGGCCGATCATTTCCTCCACCGTATTCCTTGCGAAGTTGTCGACGGAATTCACGCCTTTCCGCCGGGCTCATGCTGCGCCATCGCTCCCGCATCTCTTGGCGTCTCTCAGGTGGTAAAGAGCGAAACCACTGGCGGGCATTACGGATGGCCTCCCGCTGTTCCGGAGGAAGCTGGCGAAACCGCTGGAAGCGCTCGCGGAGGCGCTGCTGCTGATCTGGTGGCAATTGTTGCCACTGCTGGAATCGCTGGTGGGCCTGCTCACGTTCCTGGGGATTCATATTCTGCCATTGACGCGCCCCGTTCAGAAGCCGTCGTTGTCGTTCCGGCGGCAATTGATCCCAGGTTCCGCTGAATCGTTGAAGGAGTTGTTGCTCGTCCTGGCCTAACTGGCTCCAGGGAACTCCCGAGACATCGGTTTGAGCCCAGCCCGTTCCGATTAGGGCCATGAGGACGATCACAAGGACCACTACGGGCTTCATGGTGTCACATCCCTCCGTGGACGAGTGGAGGCTGGATGATGCTCGCTCGTGGATGGTCCCTGATCCNATCGCTTGGTTCCGGATTGATCATCTGAATCTCGCGATACAGGCGGTGGTACTGGTTCACCCGTCTCTACCTTGGGCGCACCGTCCTCCTGAAAGGGATCAACCCATTTACCGTCACCGGTACGCCAGGAACCGAGAAACTCTAGAAAGTCGGGGTCAGGTGGCGGATCTGCATCGCGCGGCGCNGCCTCTGCCAGCTGGATAAGCAGTCCCATCGTTCCCAGCACCATCAGCGACCAGTTACCCTGTCGTGTCNGCATCGGCGAGCCANTGGTAGAACTCAAGATGTTCTGCGAGGTCGACGTTTTCAGCGGAGGTAACCAACTCGAAATCGTCGAGTGCTGGTGCGTGAGGCCGTTCATGGACTGGCTGCATGAGCCACATCGAAAGCGAGAGTGCCCCGACGGCCGCCATCGCTACCCCACTGATCCAGACCGCCCAGCGATTGCGAACTGGTCTCGCATCGAGTGCCTGAACACGCGCTCGTTGGAGTCGTCGAGTGATCGTCGCATCCAGCTCTCCGAGACTTTGGTCTAAGAGCTGCTTGGCTCTGGCAACGAACCGTTCATCATCCTTATTGAGCTCGCTGTTCATGGCCAATGCACCTCCAGCAACTGACGCAGCGCGCGCACCGCACGGAAGTAATGCGTCTTGACGGTCCCTTCGGAACATCCCATGGCCTTTGCCGTTTGAGCAACGTCCAACTCTTCCCATGCCCGCAAGATGAAGGCTTGCTGCTGCCGCAACGGCAGGCTCCTCAAGGCTTCATCGAGTGCGGCCATCGCGCGTTTCTGGGCGAGCTGCTCATCACTGAGTGGACTGCTCGTGTCCGCCACCGATTCGAGCGGATCATCCTGCGCCGTGTCATCTTCACGCCGCCTGAACCAGGCTCGCCACCGATTTCGCACCTTTGTTCGCCGGTACCAGTCGTGAATCCGGCTCTGCAAAATTGTATGGAACAGAGGCCCCCATTCGGCTTCATCACGTGCGCCATACTGTTGGACTAACTTCAACATCGCGTCCTGGACGAGATCCATCGCTTCATCGGCATCGCCTGTGGCAACCTGAGCTATGCGAAACGCTCGCCGCTCGACTCCGGCAAGAAACCGATCTAGGGCCTGGCTTCGATCTAGGATTTTTGTCCTCCCACCGAGACAAAGCCCACGAGAAAAGTTAGGGGAAGCAACCTCGTACACTGTCGCCGACATGCGCATCATTTATGCTCGCAATGTCGTTCGGCATGCCTGATGCCGAGTCATTGTTGATCTAATCCCAATTACGGTCAAGTCGCTTCGGCCTGGAAAACTTTCATCATCCAGCAACACTTGCTCACACGAAAGACAATCTCCTTTAGCTTCTCCTCAAACGTAACGCTGCGAATGCGTGACGGTTGACAGGATTGGGCGGACCAGGTCGACCACTAGGTTGATCGATCTCAGACCAGGACTTGAGACTATTTGCCCTTGGAAGAGCCCGCGGTACGGGAGGGTTCGCCTGTTTCGGATCGGCTCGGTGGGATTAACGCGACGACATCATGTGCTGGATCACCCTCTTGGTCTTTTCCATCCCGCCCGACGCTATACATCAGGCCTTTTTTAGAGTTGACCAACATCGGAAGACCGGTGAAGGGATCGTAGTAAGATTGACCTGCCTTCGCCAATCGGGTGAGCAATGCCCCCTCCTGCGGACCTCGCCTGGTCCATACCTGCAAACTCGCGAGACGGAGGTGGGCATCGGTCTCTACCATCTGCTCAACGTAGGGGTCCCACAATGGAAGCGGCTCGATTCCAACGATATGCTCGATCGGATTGGCCAGGTAGTCCACTGTACTCGCTGCCTGGGCACGCATGAAAGTGGACAGCTTTGGAAGGTTAAGATACCGCCCTTCTGCAACTGCTCGATTCGCGGCCTCGTAATAGTTGGCATAGTCGTTGGACCGTCGTTGGACGGGCAGAGACATGGCAGCAGCAAGCGACACGAGGAGAGGACGCTCATCCGCCCGATCTTGCTTCAATGCAGTCTTCACTGTCTTTGTTGCCCAGTTAAAATAACTCTGCATAGGCCATCGGACGGAGAGCTCCACCTGATCGAGCGGACGAACAATTTTCTCAAGGCGGACGATTGATGCAGCGTCAAGATCGGGTCTGATCAACAGTCCCGAGGCAATCGCGACATTATCCTGCACAGCATCTGCGGCGAGCATTTTGATCATAAGGGTTTTAGATTGGGCCAGGACTGAACGCCACGCTTCCATATCCGTTTCCAATCGGTCAAGCCCGGTCCCGAAATCCAGAGCGAACCCTTCCGCGAGGTATAGACGGTGGGCCAGGAGGACATGGGAGCAATTCGGACTAATGATCTCACCGAATCCCCTGTCCTCGAACGGGAGCTTGACCCACTGCTGGTACCGTCCAAGTGCCGTAGATTCTTGGGTGGTCCATGAACGAATTGACTCCGCTTGACCCTTGAACCGAGCGGCTGGATCTGAACTCTTCAGCCAGCCCTTCAGGACACTAGACGATGCGCTCGTGTCAGGTAGGCTCTTCGCTTCAGCATCGCCCTTGAGGCAAGCACGTGCTGCAGACAGGTCGTTGTCGTCTGTCTTACGTTCGTACCCTGCTTGCACCGCATCTCGCCCACGGGGAGCCTCGAGCCCCAACAGGAGGAAATAGCCGTTCTTCGTTGTATCAGTGCCGGAGCGCTGCGGACCTGTGGTCAAATTTTGATAGGCTGCGTTGGGAGGCTCTTCCATGACTCTCCAGGCCACTTCGATGCCGACGATCCCAACCATCGCAAGCACTGCACAAATCACGACGAGTGTCAGGACTGAGATGACAATGGATCGCGTGGTCGCAAAACAAGAGCAGACAAAGGACACAATGCCAATCCGTACCCGATGGAGACGAGCCATCAAGCGGGGGCGCGGCTTCGTTGTGGCCGATCGGCCGTAAGTACGAACCTGGCTTCTTCTGTCCGTCGATTCAAACAACACATCGACAGCAGAGGCGGCAGCGGAGCCACCTGTTTGCAGTTCTGGTGTCGAGTCAGTGAGATCGCTGAGAATTTCTTCCTGAGTGACGGGAGGCGGAGGCTCTTGCCGTACAAATGTGATGGATTCGCTCTCACGAACCCACTCGGGCCTTGTGTCTTCTTCTGGAATGATAGGCGCTGAAGAACTTGGGGCGACCTCGCTCGTAGGAGCGAGCGTTTCACCAAAAGTTTTTCGTGGCTCCTGGAACGACGGCGCCGGGGTTGGTTCAGGGACACTGGGCTCTGTGATTTCTTTTTCCCATCTACGCTTTTTTCGAGACGGGCGATGGTGCTGGACTGCCACTTCGCCGGTGTCCCAATGGGAGTCGTGTTCCGTCGGAGGTGACTGTATCGGTTCGATAGGCAGAGGCGGTGTAGCCGCATGAGGCGCCATGTCCGTCGAAGTCACTGAGGTCACCTGGTCTGGCGCTGCTTCAGGTACTGGTGGCAGTGATTTCTCTAAGATCGTTGCTTCTGCGATGGATGAGACCGGGTGTATCGGGGGAACGACGGTATCTGAGGCAGCTGTCGCATCCAGTTTGGTCGACAGCAGATGCTCTTCATGCAGCGGCGCCGCTTCAGGCATGGCCCCTCCTTCCAAGGAAGCGGGGCTCATTTCGCGTAGTTCTTCAGGCACTGTCGATCGCGACTCAGATGAGGGTGGTGATAGCTGATTTGACGGAGCCGCCGTTTCCCAACTCGGCGTAACGGGCTGCTGTTCTGGAGGAGAAACCGGCTCAGGCACGGATGCTGGGGCCACTTCCTGCGTGGAGCCTGACTCACGCAAGAGGAAAGTGGGTTCCGAACTTGTTGGGGATGGTACGGTCTCCTTCTCTACTTCGGGGACGGGTCGGGGCTTGTTGCCGTCCGATTCCTGCGCCGGGTCATTGACCAGGAGGGGATTTACGTTCGGAATTGTAGCCGACAGTCTTTCATCCGATGATTTCGTTGAGAACGCCCAGGCCTTTTGGAAAATCGCTTCCCACGAAAAGGAGGTGGGCGGAGCCGAATCGGATTGAGGAGGAGCTGCCGGAGACGCCGACTCTGCAGCGGTCTCGGCAGCTGCTTGAGCCATCGCGCCCTCTCCGACGGGAGGTTCGTCGAGTGGAACAGAGCTTCCCGGAGGAACTGCGGCCGGCGCTGGTTGAGTCAGGNNCGTCAAACCATGATCTGGTTCCCTCNTCGGGGTCAGAAGANGATCCTGTTCAACCTCCGCAGACGGCGGCGATTCCGATTCTGCTATGCGAATGGTGGACTCTTCCACCTGTTCCCACGGCATAGGCGACGGCAATGACGACGAAGACAACGTGATCGGGTCTGTCTCCGAGGAGAGGGCNTCCATCCGTTCAGGCACGGGCGGGGTCTGTGAAGATTCGCCCCACGGTGATGGGATCGAGAGGCTCTCGGTGGTTGGAAGCTCAGACTCGAGAGGCGAGTCAGCCAATGCGCTCGTGCTCAGATCTTGTTCGGCGGTCAGCGGCTCAGGTGGAGGCGGAAGAATCGTCTCGAGCGATTGGCTGGCATTCCAGTCCTGGATGTCCGGCCCAACTGAGGTGATGGACTCTTCGTCAAGATCGGTTACAGGCAATGTTGTCTCGGCCGAACTTTCTCCTTGCTCGGTGGAAGACAGGGACGGCGTAGCCGGAACTGTGGCCCCGGACGACGACTCCTCAACCTGCTCCCACGGCATGACTTCGGTGACTAATTCGACATGCGACTGAGAGACCGTTCCCTTCAAATTAGCAGGGGTCGTGTCTTGTGGTTGAGTCGGTGGCTGTGGAGGGGACCGCAGAAAGTTGCCGGTTTGGATGTCGAACATCGAGGCCAAACGAAAAGCGACGGGACTCGCCGGGGCAATCGCTCGAATCTTTGTGTAAAGCTGTCCCGGTTTTTGGGGACTGTCCGGGTCCGGATCTTCAACGAGAATGTCGATGGCCTTTCCGAGCTCGGCCACTGCAGCCATAACATCGCCCTTCCCCTCAAATACGTGAGCCAGAAGTTCAAGAAAGGGGACACAGCGAGGTCCTGCAGCCAAATACTCCCGCAACAGAGATTCAGCCAGCCAATAATCCTGTCGTTCAATTGCTTCACGTGCGAGGGATTCAAAAGCCTGCCGTGCGGTGACTAGGCTGCCGAGCCGAAGATGGAGCGTGGCAAAGAGTCGGCGAGCCTCGGTGTTCTGAGGATCGAGTGCGAGGAGCTCCTTTAGAGCAGCAGAAGACCGGCCATACTTGCCGGCGTTCATCTGAGTAATGGCCTCTTCGAGGAGCGCACTTTTTTTGCTGTACCCGACAACACCCCGCTTGTGTCCTCTGGAGGACGTCTTCTTGTCGGATTTTATAGGGAATTTCTTGTCAGTCCGCACGTTACAACTTTAGCAGATCAATTGTTGGTAGAGCCCGACTCTCCTCGCTCTCTTCAGGCAAGATTTCGGGTTCATTTCTGGTTTCGTAAACTTTTAATGGCGTGAAACTAGTCAGAACGCTGCAATCCCAGTGCCATTGTGGGTCCGGTTCGAAAGAGGATTTCACTGTGTTTTTATATAGTTACGTGGTTGCACCCATGGAAGAACCCACCCAGTNCCGCCAAAAATGAACGACCTCGGCAAGAATCGTGATGTCAAACCCACGGTTGTGTCGGCTAAGCGGCCTGTGGTACGGTCAGCGCCGACTCACTCCTTCGGAACAAATGGGCTGTGTTCTTCCGGGCAATTCCGTGAGGTAGCCACTCAATGCAGTTGACCAGGAACCATAGATTCGTCGCTGTCTGTCTGGTGACTTGTGCAAGTTGGGTCCTGCCTAGCTTACTCTGGGCAGAAGCCACCGGCGTTTCTCTAGGGCGCGTCGCTCTTGATTTCAACGACGTCGAGCTCCCCGTCTTTGTGCGTTTTATTAGCGAACTCACCGGAAAGAACTTTGTGCTGGACGACACGGTCAAGAAAGCCGGCGGAAAAATCTCAGTGTTCTCTCCCACGAAAGTCACACCGGACCAAGCTTACGTTTTGTTCGTCTCGGCACTGGAGGTAAGCCGCTTGGCGGTGGTACCAAAGGGGAACGTGTATCAAATCGTCCCGATGGGAGAGCTGCCTCCAGAGCGCGGAGTCTTCGTCTACAAACTCAAACATGCGAACGCCACAGATCTGGCGGCCGTGTTGACCAACCTGGTCGCCCGTTCGCAAACCGTCGCGCAGGCAGCTCCCGGAGCACGACCGCCCATAAGACCGCTGACCGAATTCGAAGCCCCAGCTCAAGTCTTTGCCGATAAAGCCACGAACTCTATTATCGTTAGTGCAACCAAGTCGGCCTACAATCGGATTGAGTCCGTCATTCGTGAGTTGGACACCAGACGCAAACAAGTGTTCGTCGAAACAGTGATACTCGAAGTCGAGCTAGACCGGCTCAAACAGATTGGAACGGATCCCTTACAGGTATTGGCAGCAGGGCAAAGCGGCTCCTTCCGTGGAATCGTTGGTTTCAATCGCACGCCGGAAGATTTGTCTTCCGTAGCCCAGACCATTCTCGGGATTGCTGCGGGGAGTACGACTGGGGGAAGCGTGTCGGTACTCAATACAGTCAACGCGCGCGCATTCTTGCAATTTCTGATGAGCTTAACAGATACCAACGTTCTTTCTACCCCCCAGGTCCTTGCGGCGGATAATCAGAAGGCCAAGATCGTTGTCGGTTCGAATGTTCCATTCCCGACGGGACAGGCACAAGGGATCACCGGGGGAACCCTGGTGACAATCGAGCGGAAAGATGTGGGAGTTACCTTGGAAATGACCCCTCAAGTGCTGGAAAATGACTTGATCCGACTCGAACTCAAGCAAGAAATTACCGCCATCGTGCCTACGGCGCCCCAAACTATTGGAACAGGCACATCTTCGGTGCCGGTGGGTCCCACCACCACCAAGCGATCCATGGAAAGTACCACCATTGCAAAAGACCAGCAGACTCTTGTCATCGGTGGGCTGGTTCAAGACAGTATCACCATCACTGAAAACAAGATTCCCCTGCTCGGGGACATTCCCTTTTTGGGCTGGCTATTTAGAAGCCAAAGCAATAATACGCAGAAGCTCAGTCTCCTGGTTTTCCTGACCCCTCAAATCGTGCGCGACGAGGCTGACATGGTCGAATTGAATGCCAGAAAAGCCAATGACGTCAATGCGCTTCAGCGTGAAGGTCGCGTTGAGGAGCCCACCAAAGTCAAGCAAGAGATTGCAGAAAAGCTTGAGCGCCCAAACGGCCCAAGCCGTCCATCCCCACCAAACGGCGAACTTCAACCACCGATGCAACGGTAGACCACCCCTGGGGTTCCAGTCACATCGAACCAGCGATTCACAAGGAAAGGGAATTGGGGTGAGTGACGGGCTTCGAATTTCATCTGACCCCATGCCCACTCAAGCAGATCAAGCACTTGCCGATGCAGATGAGTGAAAAACGCGGCAAGATTTCCGCAAATCTGCAACCTGGGCGCAACCAAGTAAGAGGGGGGT
>AF_2010_repII_A1DRAFT_10000036_pt1 | contig 19149 bp, 19 predicted proteins | sample AmaForreplicIIA1_FD_9195 | JGI IMG/M metagenome (IMG submission 9195)
AATTTATGCCAAGCTCCTCGATGTCGACAAGGTCGACCTGCTGGTCGGACATGCGACCAATCTCATCGTTGCGGCGCTGCCAATGATCATCGAGCGCAAAAAGATGGTTATGACCCTCTTGGCTTATGCCTCAAACGCTAAGCTCAAATATCCGCGCTATTTCCAGAGCGCGCCCTTCGGCGGTGACTACGGCGAGATATCGAAGAACTTTTTCGAGGTCGCCAAGACGATCAAGCCCGAGCCGAAGACGGTAGCGTTGGTTGGCGCCGATGCCGAGTTTTCCAACAACGTCCTCACGGGCGCCCGCGCCAATGCCCCCAAATACAATCTGAAGATTGTTTACGACCGCCTGTATCCGCCCTCGACGCTCGACTTTGCCCCGATTGTGCGCGCTGTCGCCGCGACCAATCCCGACATTGTCCTCGTCGCCTCATATCCGATCGACTCGGTCGGCATGGTGCGGGCAGCGACCGAAATCGGATTGAAGACCTCCCTTTTCGGCGGCGCCATGGTGGGGATGCAGTATGCGTCATTCCTCGGCCAACTTTCCGAGAAGCTCAACCGGGTAGTCAACTATCATCTTTATGTACCCAGCCCGACGTTGAATTTTCCCGGAATCGAGAGCTTCCTCAAAAAGTACCAGGCACGAGCGCCCGGCGCCGGAACCGACCCGCTCGGTTTCTACCAACCGCCCTTCGCCTACGCCGCCATGCAAGTGCTCGAACAAGCGATCACGGCGACCGCCGGCGTCGACGACGACAGGCTCGCACAGTACATCCACAAGAACCCGTTCCAGACGATCGTCGGAGAAATCCGCTTCGACGAAAGCGGCGAATGGGCAACGCCGCGGCTCCTCGTGGTGCAGTTCCAGAACGTGCACGGCAACGGGTTGGAGCAGTATCTCACTGGCGGACGGCAGGTCGTCGTCTATCCCCAGCAGTACAAGTCCGGTGATCTGCAATATCCGTTCTCGAAATAGATCATCGCAGACATTTCGCATTGCACGCGCCATGTCCGCTTTCGGCCACAAGGGGACATCAACTGAATTCGATAACCTCGTCGGCGGCAATTCCCAAACCTGGCGGACAGTTATGCCAAGTGCTCTAGGGTCTTTAGGTTGACGAACATCTCGAATTTCGATGACTGCTGAACCGGGCTCGCCCGGTTTTTCACCGGTCAAGACTCGGCCTGTATAGACGCCGGCGAGATGATAGCTCCCAGCGACACTGCCCCGCGGTGCAAAAGAGGATGTCCGCTTTACCCCCGAAAGCGGACATGTGCGGCGCAAGAGGGAATGTCTGCTATGGACATCAGGAGGGTTAATCAAATTGATCGTCACCGCCTTGCTGGCGGCCTTGCCTCTTGAGTAAAACATTGCCTTCCAGAACCGTGTTTTTCGAAAACAGAGCTAAAGCGGGCGGCCGCTAGGGTGTCCGTCGCCGTGTCAAACTCGGCGCAGAGTTCATAAGAGAATTCGTCCTTGACCGCATACTCGTAAGGTCGTCCGACCGGATCTTTGAGACCGTAAGTTAAAGCCGACTGTAGGTCTCCGAGTTTCTGTGGGAGGCTCTCGTGCGTAAGCCGATGGCTTCTAACGGCCGCTGATATCGATGAAAGGTCGGTTGCCCGCTGCTCATCGAATCGCCGCATCCGAAACTCGCCCGGCGAGCCGATTACAGCTAGTCCGACAACGACTGCCGCGATCACCGCAATCGCGGAGAGCACAGCGAACAACGTCGCTGGCGGCTTCATGCTTTTTCCTCTTTACGCATGTCCCCTATGAAATAAGAAAACATGCCGCCAGCAATAATCGCAATTGTTGCAACCTTTAAAAGAAAACGGCCGGTGAGTTCTCCGCCCAGCATATTGTAAATAAGCACTGCCATATCGCCGACCAATGCGGTGCCCGCGACAAAGAGCGTCAAATATGTGAGCCATTTACGCGGTCGTGAGGCGCGCTTCGTTGGATCTTTCGCGACCGCTCGCGTTACCGCTCGAAAGGTAAAAAAGAAAAGCGGAAACGCTACAATTATCATTGATATGTCCCATCGAATGCGATCATCCGACAGGCGAATAAAATTTGGCGATTGGATTTCGAGAGGATCTGGAAACCTTCGATCGATCAATTCGAAAACTAATGCGCCAAGGCTGAAGGTGGCCGCATAAAGTGCTGCAAAGAGGATTAGATATACGAAAACCTCGCGAGCCGACAGGTAGGGTTTCGGTCGCGGGACCGGTATCGGAAATGTAATATCTGCGAAAGCATCCAGAGCGGCCTCAATGTCAGGTTCGACCCAACCAGCCTGCCGAAGAATGTGTGAAATTTCTTGACGTTCTTTGCCCGCCGCAAGCGCCCTTCGTGTGAACTCGACAAGCTCGGCATTCATGTCCGGTCCCTTAAGTTCCGTGAGACAGTCATCTCACTGTAAGGCAGGGTCTAAGGCATTGCTGCCCGCTCCTTTGGGTCAAAAGCAAACATGTACAGCTCAAAAGTAGACGCTAAGGGCCAATAGCAGTCAGCATATTCAGCCTCTATCGCGTGATTAGGCCTCGGCTGATATCAACTTTCGACGAGCTGTTCGTATATTGCTGAACAACTTTCCTTTTGTCGAAAAAAATCACGAGCGATTTCTTGTCACCTTCGGCGCCACTATGAATCAGATTCACATAGGGAATAAAGTTCGTGGGCTTCGAGTGCAGTCTGGAGAATTCATATTCCCATGATTCATTTCCGCTGTCGGTGAAGGAATTCTTTATAGGATCGCCGTACAGTTGGCGCACTTGCGCTTGGGTAGTTCTTCCTTTGAGCAACTGTCCGGACACGGTTTCACGCGACGCGTCGGCGATGCTTTCATTGCCGCTGCTTGCGCACCCCCCTTAGAAACGCCGATGAAAGCCCAGGCGCGACGACGATACGCCTGTGGGACTTAGTCGGACCGACCAATGATCGTCAACGACTATACGGGATGCCAGCAGGTGATTCCCGACAAGAGTTGCCAGGAATCCTCAGGTTATAGATTCAACGTAGGTTGGTGCTTCGGTCTGGGTGAGCTCGCACCGCCATCGCGGCTTGTAAGCAATAGAGGTGGTTGAATAGCACCGGTCTTTGGGTCAAAAGCAGACATGTGCACCGCAAAAGCTGATGTCCGCTTTACCCCGAAAGCGACATCGATTGCGTTTTTCGGCAGGTCTACTTTGGGCCAGAAGCCGACCTGAGCAGTCGCAGCAAACATTGCTCTAATCAATAACCTCGTCAGCGGTAGCGAGCAGCGTCGGCGGCACATCGAGGCCGAGCATCCTGGCGGTCCCGGCATTGATGACGAACTCGAACTTGTTCGGCTGCACGATTGGCCACCCCCCGGCCCGTGGCAAAAAGTTGGAGACCTCGTCCTACACGGTAGGAGTGTCAAGAGCCTTCGCGAATCTTTTTCACCTGCAATGAGGGACACCCCTGACAAACTTTGGAGCCTCATGATCCTTTGTGCAGCGGCCCCTCTTCGTGTGCGGGCGGCGATTTGATCGTTCAACGCCCAAAATGCCGTGCACTGCGTTGAACCCTCACATTCTCACGAGCGGCAAACCGTTCATGGCCTGCACGAACACAAATCCCATGAGCAAGACGTACCCTGCGGAGACGGCAACAAAGGCTGTCGGCTTTGCTCGTCTGGGCAGAGCTTTCAGCCGATCGATAAACCAGCCCGCTATCGGCAAAATCTGTAATGCGTGGATACCCAAGAAGTGTGCGACCCTGAAATCGCCTCCCGTGGTGCTCCAGTTTACCACCGGCAGCCCGGGACCCTCAGGCGCAACGCCCACCACACTCTGTCCTTGCACCACCATCACCCCCCCGATGGCGGATCCTGCAAGGAAAAGGAAAAGCCCGAATGCGATCCCGAGCTGAGATAAGCGCGAGACATCGTACTTCATCTGTAGAGCGAAGATTAGCAGGACAAGGACAAAAGCGGCATTGAGAGGATCCACTATGTCCATCACCAAGGAGACGGCGGAGTCGAAGGGCGTGCTGTTGTTGAAGTGTGAGGTCGTACCACGCGCTGCTTGCATGGTGATGCAGGTGATGGCGATCAAAATGCAGATTGACACTCCCCAGCCGATGACCTTCTTCCACCACATCGATGCCCGGAGGTAATCCAGCAAAATCACTACCGTCGCGAGATACACAGCTATCGACATCGTAAAATTGAGCGGCTTGATCAGGCGGTAGCGGCCTCCTACTTGCACGGTATCAAATGGCAAAAGAACGAGCAGGACGAGCATCAATACCAGCTGCAGGTAGATAGACCAGACGACAACATTGGTCGCACCGTTGCGTCGATGAAGCTCGTACCAGCTGCGAACGTCCTCTTTCAGTTGATGGATCATCTTGCTGAAGGTTTTTGTGGGGGCGCGCTCGCTCCGGCGGCGATGCCGTGGCACGGAGGTTTGGTTGCTCATGTTCGTCGCGATCCCGAAGGTCGTCAAGCTCATAAGCCGATCATGACTGTGTCCCTTTGGAGAATTTTCCAAGGAGTCTTGCGAACGTTCAACTTTTGCTATGAAACCGGACGAAACGGTTGATGTAAATATTTCCGGGCTACCACTCTTTGAAGTCGCAAAGTTTCTTAATTCAGTCACTCAGAGCGCGTCCTATTTCCGGCTAACATGTTGAACAAACGCGTTCACTTGAAATTCAAACGAAAACGTTTTGCTCATGTTTTGAAGCGCTTGGGTCTCATAACTAGCGGGCGCCGACGAAAGAAAGCAAGGCGCAGGAGGAAGTGAGCGTACCGCTCCTCGTGCAGCTATCGTAAAGCGCAGGACCCATTGAATTGGCGACCATTGCGTTGTGCAACCGAGGCGCCGCGTGATCATTGCTCTCGGGCCTGCCGATATTATGTCTGGTATGTGCGCTCCGCTCATGCGCGGCTGCGGTCAGACTGTCCCGCCTTGTAGTATCAAGTCGGCAATTGCATCAGGCTCTACGGCCGCTAAAGATGTTGATCCACTCGGCTGTCAATCGGATACCAGAAACGCAGGCCGCCCAACCAATACGATCTAGGGAAGGTCGAATTTTTCGCGCGTGCAGGGCAATACCTGCTTCTGATAAACTTTGGAGCAGGCAGAGAAAGTCGCCATAACGCCGCCGATAAGTTTGGGGGCACCGTCCATGTCAACAAATGAAATTGCTACGAAGCAAAAACAGGTCAAGCCTAGTGACTTGCGTAATTGCGGTTGGCTACAAACGCGGTTCCCCGAGAGCTTCGGGTCGGGCGGCGTATCGGGTCCAGAGATCGGGGATGATGGTCACCTCTGGATCAAAATACCCATCAGCGACCGTGCGGCCGCGACGGCGTTGAAAGGGGCTGGCTTCCAAAAATCCATACAAGAACTCTTTCCCGATGCGGAACCCGGCAAATGGCAACTGCATGCGATCTTTCGCAAATATTCCCGCGGTTTTTTCAAAGCGACGATCTGGATAAGTGAGGTCCAGCTTACGGCCGCCAGAAAGCAGATATTTCTCGGATATATTGGGGCGACAAATTTAAGACATTTCGCCCGCGATCTCCGCCAGATGATGGAGATCGGATATCCCACTTTTGGAACTATCACGGATGCTTACTCGGGCGCGGCTTTTATCTTCCGGCGTCTCAAGCTCAGAAGAACACGAAAGGCCGGCGCGCATCCGGCGCCGAGACCAAGATGATCGGATTTAATGCTCTGGTGTTTTGCAGCGCTCAACGATGCGCACGAGAGTAGAAGCTGAAGACGCAGTCGCCTTCTCGTTAGAGCGGCGCCGAGACTGCTGACAAAGGTTGAGACTCACTTGTCAAAGTCGTAAGGGAGTCTCAACGGTCGTCGCGAATTTTTCTACCTGCACTGGGGACACCCGTCCGCTGACAAACGTCCGATTGAAAGACCGCGCTCACTTCCTCCCTAAAAACTCTGCAATCCTCTGACCGGCTTGGCCAATCGCCAGTACTCCGTCGAGGTGACCATGGCCGCCCTTGATCTTGACCTGCTCGACTGGCGTGCCGTCGCTTTTGATCATCTGTGCGGTTTGGTCCACCGCATCGGCGGTGAAGATGAGATCGTCGTCGCTGGTAATGAGCAAAACGGGCGAGTCGATTTTCTTGAGTCCTTCAGCGAGATTGCTGCCGCCCGCGACAAAGATCTGGTTGGCTTTGACAAGATAGAGAAAATGGTTGGCGTCTGAGGTTGCGGCGCGCGCGTTGCCCCCATTATCGAGCGCGGCCTCGATCGCATACTTGCATTCCAAAAGGCAACTCGCCGGGTCCTTGCCCTCGACCGCCCACTTGCGGCCGAACGCAGATGAGTTTGTCCACGCCCAGTGCTGCGCGTGCAGCGTCACCATGGCAAGCGCCGTCGAGAGCCCCGCGACCGGCTCGGCCTTGCCGTAGTAGTCGCCATCGCTCCAGTTAGGATCGAGCAAGATCGGCGCCGCCCACATGTGGAGCCAAGCGATGGGCCAGCCGTCCACCTCGCCGGTGCCGATCACGGGGATAACACTGCCGACCATTCTTGGATAGCTGGACGCCCACTCATAGGCCTGCAGCGCTCCCATCGAAGCCCCCATGACGGCGTGAAGTTTGCTAATGCCGAGGCTTTCGAGGAGTGCCTTCTGCACATTGACGAAGTCGCGGATGGTAACGATGGGGAACAAACGTCCGTATGGTCTGCCGGTTGAAGGATTGATTGTCGCAGGGCCGGTGGTGACGACGTTTGGATCCTTGGCGTTGAGATTGACCAGCGTGTCGGAGGAGATGACAAAATACCTGTCTGTGTCGAGTGGTTTGCCCGGCCCGATGATCGCGTCCCAGTAGCCGGCAGCCTTCTCGTCTGCTTTGTACTTCCCGGCGGCGTGACTCGTGCCGGAGAAGTAATGCGTGACGAGGATAGCATTCGACTTGTCGGTATTAAGCGAGCCGTAGCTCTCCCAGCCGATCTTGATGTCGTTAATCGTCTGGCCGCCGACCGTGACATAGCTTGGCAATGTGAAGATCTTTTTCTCGACGACCCCATCATAGGCGTGGGCTTGAAAGACATGGGTGATGATTGTGAGACTAGCGGCGGCGATGAATGCGATCATTCGTTCTGACATTCCGGCCTCCCTAGGAAATAGAGGTTTTAGGTTACTCCCCCGCCGTAGAACCAGTCATGAGTTGGATCAAGTCCGCTTTGGACCGCTGGTGGGGGCGTTCTGTAATATTGAGACGATACCCGCTTTGCCTCCGAAAGCAGACATGTGCAGCGCACAGGCTCATGTCTGCTAAGGGCCAATAGCGGACATCGCGACCCTCGTTGATCGAATTAACTCACTTGACATCCGCACATCTTCGTTCAGAATTTTATCGCAGCCTTCGTGACGCGGAGGTCTAAATGATTCCACCGGATCAAAAGGCCGCGATGATTGTTGTGTGACTCGTTCGGGCCACAACATAGCGGTAACCGCACGAACGGCACTTCGGGAGCGACGCTTCGCGGGTCAAATCAGTCAGGCAAGACCCCAACTCGGTCGCTCCCGTCGTGTAGCCGATAACGTGGCGTAGGTGCCCTTTGAAAATGTCCGGCACAGCGCCACGACATGCGTCGTCGATGGTTGAGCCATGCTCCTAGGGTCCGCCAACCACTCTGCAATGAAACAATAATTAGGATTGGAGCGTGCAAAGCTAGTCGTCACGATGGTGCTTACAGCGTTCCGGGAGGGGGCCATGATTACCATTCCCGAACTGGCGTCGGAAGCTTTGGGATCTTACCTCGCAAAGCACATGGGTCGCCGCTATGGTTCGACGGACGCCGAGCTAATAGAAATCGTGCAATCCGCTGCAAGACTTGCCATCGATTGTATTGGCAACAGTGACGCGCTCTATCACAACGTCGAGCATACGATGATGGTGACGCTCTGCGGCTACGATATTTTGACGGGACGAAGGCTTTTAAAGGAAACAAATGCCAGCGATTTCGCACACGTCATAGTGGCCTGTCTATATCACGACATTGGTTACGTCCGTGGTATTCTTAAAGGCGATAGCATCGACGGCTATATTGTTGACGCCAAAGGCAACAAAGCCGAGCTGCCGCGCGGCTCATCCGACGCAGCGCTAATGCCCCATCACGTCGACCGATCAAAGTTGTTCGCTGTGCATCGCTTAGGCAAACACAAATTGCTTGACGCTACCCGTGTCGCCAATGCCATCGAATCTACGCGCTTTCCTCCCAGCGGTAACGACAGCGGCAACGAAGAAGGTATGCTGGTGCGCGCCGCCGATCTCATTGGCCAACTCGGCGATCCACATTACCTGCGCAAGGCCAATGCGCTCTATTACGAATTTGAAGAAGTCGGAATGAACAAGCAACTCGGCTATGACTCGCCAGCCGATCTCACCGATCAGTATCCGAAGTTCTTTTGGAGTAGGATATCGCCGTTTATCCAAGGCGCGCTCCGCTATCTCAACGTCACATCGCGCGGGCGACAATGGATCGCTAACCTCTACAGCAATGTTTTAAGCGCGGAGCGCGACCTCAGCCTGTACGGTCCACAGCGCTGAGACTGGTGATATCAGCGTTACTGCGCGTGGCTTAACATGATCGAAACCACCTTCACCCTTGTCCGCACCGACAAGAGCCGCGGCGGCGGTGATGACGATTATGACGTATGCGATGGCGACAAAGTCGTCGGTCGGATCGTGCGCCATCCACAAGCGCCGATGGAAGCACCCTGGTTTTGGGTGATCGTTGCCCAAGGCCGCAAGCGGTCACTATCGGATCGCGGGTATGCCGTTAGCCGCGAGCAAGCAATAGCGCAATTTCGGACGCAATGGTCCAGCGACGACCTTGTTTGCCATCGCGTCGCCGAGCTACCGATCCCACCGATGCCCGCGTTCATTGTTCGTTGCGCTCACTGTAACGCCCAAATTTGGGTCGTCTTGAACAGTCCAAGCGACGTGAGGCGGATTTGTTCGCGATGCGCCCGCGCGAGTTTTTCGGGAAGCCCGTGAGGAGGCAGTTGATGTCCGCTTTGGGTCCAAAGCAGACATGTGCACTGCAAAAGCCCACGTCCGCTTTACCCCCAATAGCGACACCAAGTGCGACATAATGGCATGTCCGCTTTGGGCTAATAGCGGACATGTGCGACGCAAAACTCGCCGTCACGGCAATTCCCGTATAAGCGGAAGGTGTTCTGACTCGTCCCACGCCCTCATCACTGTCGTCCGAATATTGCCGAAGGACGAGAGCGTCATCACAAACTTTGCCATCGCTTCGTCGTTGGGCGCATCGTAAAGATGAACGAAGTCATAGGGACCAAAAGTCATCCAGACAGTCCTTCGTTCAACACCGAATTGTTTAGCGACTTCGCGCGATCTGTCCTGCCTGTTTGGGACTTCCTTGACGCCCTTGAGCCCTTGATCCGTGAAATTCACCAGCATGATGTATGTCGGCATCAAAATCTCCTGAGGATTGCAAGCTGTTCAAGATAACCGCCCTTGCTATGTCCGCTCTACCCCAGAAAGCGGATATGTGCGGTCCAAAAGCGGTTGTCCGCTTTGCGCCAATAGCGGACATCGGTGCCTGCCATCTATTTGTGAGCGGGGCCGCCCAGTAGCCGCAGCGGAAAGCCGTATGTCAGCCCAGCACGGACCTCGTTGATGTTTACGCCGTTGGTAATTGCGTGACGAAATCCAACGTCAAACGAGAGGTTGTCCTTCACCTGCCATATCGCGCCAACTAGCGCCGAGACCGTGTGTGCTTGACCAAATTCTTCCTCGTAAAAGAACTCCGCAACAGGGCGCACCGTCCATTTGTGTGGCCCCTCAAGGATAATGCCTGTGAAAAGATCTGCATGCTGATCGCGTGTGAGCTGGCCCGCGATATTCAAGTGTGCGGTGCCCCAATCCCAACGCTGCGAAACGATGCCGGCAACACTGGCACCAAAGCGCGTATCGCCGATACTCTCTGGCAACAGAACTCCGAACTCTGTCGCAATGCTCGGACCTGCCTGATCCTGCAAAACGCCCGGACGCAGAATGTGCTTCAGAAAGACTCCGCCGTCGGTAAAAGTCGTTGGTCCCGAAGCAGGCAGTGGCGTTTCAAGCCGGCCCTCGAAAACCGCTTCCCAATTCTTGGCAAATCCGTAATTGAGAACGACATCTGGAGCGACGAGTATTTTTTGCCCCGCGATACTTTTTCCTCCGGCGGGCTGCAACTCGACTTCCATTTCGTCAACATCGGCAACGGCTGCGTCCGTACCGTCGAAGGGTCGGTACGCAAAGGCTGGATTTGCACATAGAAGCATCGTGACCGCGAGCAAGAAGGCGCCCACGCCCGTTGGTACGCTCCGAGGCGACGTCCTGCGGTGATCTAACCCCTGTGCGTCAACTCCTATATTCATCCCATTGCCTACGGAGCCGTACGATAAACCCAGATGGCAGCCGGCTCTTTAAAGCCAGCGCGAACGCCCAACAGCAAGCGATCCATCTCTGGAACAAAGAGACCCGTTCTAGCTCCGGCCACAGTCGGTATCCGCGCAATGCGTGAGTACTTCGCATCGGCCCTTGTTAAAACGTCGATAAAGCCGGCACCGCAGGTCACGTAGATGCGATTGAGTTTTTGATCCACGAATAGATCGTCCGCGTCTCCACAGATATCGACTTCACTTGCCAATCCGCCAATTTCCCAGTCGAACGCCGCCAACTTTGCTGGATTTCTGAAAGCAACGAGCACGCGCTTGCGTTCCGGGTCGAGAGCCATCGGGAAATTCGCGCCATGCCGCAGCGACCAAGTGTGCGCCTCTTTGCCAGTGTTTGCATCCAGAACGGCGATCGTGCGGGCATTCGGCACATTCACAAATATTTGGCCCGAGGCCGCATCAAGCTGGAAGCTCTCCGGGTGGGCCTTGAGAGCAAACGTCTTGGTGTTGGCGTTGTCTCGCAGATCGATCGCGGCGATAGCGCCGTTGCCGAAGCCAACAAGAATGCGGTTTGCCGGCAGATCAGCGCGAATATTGTCCGCATCCGCGCCCAGTTCGATCCGGCCCGCCGGCGAATAGTTCGGACCGTGGAAGACCCGCACGGACCCATCTCCACCATTTGCGACATAAAGTGAGTCATTCAACCGAATATAAGCCACACCCTGCGGTTCCTTGAGGCCGGAGACACGGTGAACAACTTTTTTTGCATTGAGATCGACAACCCCGACACTATCGTTCCCCAGTTCGGCAACAAATAAGCGATGCTTCTCCAGATCGATCGCCATGTGATCGATGCGACCGACCACATTGCCCAATGGTATTTTGATTTCCAGCTGCAACGATTTTTCCGTTGCGGGCTGAGCAATACTCGCGCTTGCAAGAGCCAACGTCGTAAGGCCGACGGCAGTCATGGCTTTCAGTATGTGGTGCACGGGATCACCTCGTACTCGATCGTTATTTGACCATTACCCAAGTCGGTTCCAGAATTGGAAAGGCAATCAGGCCAACGATAGCTGTGGCCGCAATCAGCGCGGGATTGCTAACCTTCCAACGGAACAGAACAGCAAGAGACGCGACGCCAATGAGCGCCGTCAGCCAGTCGCCAATGGCAATTTTCCCAAGTAGAACACAGGCGCCGAGAATGGTGCCGATGGCAGCCGCATAGGCCCCTTTGACAAATCCTTGCACGTTCGGATTACCGCGATGACGCGCGAGGAGCGGCGCTGCAACCAAGACAAGGATAAATGACGGCAAGAAAATGCCGACGGTGGAAACAAGCGAACCCCAGAAACCTGCAACAAGATAGCCAACAAAGGTCGCGGTAATGACCACCGGTCCCGGGCTGATCATGCCGATAGCAACGGCGATCAGAAATTGCCGCTGATCGAGCCAGTTGTATTGTTGAACGAGACCCTGCTCCAAGAATGGCACAATCACGAGGCCGCTGCCGAAGGTGAGCGAGCCTGCCTTGAGAAAAAACAGAAGCAGTTTAGTCAGTGTCGAACCTGATGCGACTGGCGCCAACTGGGCGAGCGCCGGTACTAGGGACACACTCTGTAAGGTTGATGTCGACGAGCGACTGAAGATATTTCCGTAGTAAAGAACGCCAACAATACCTGCCCCGATGAAAAGCAATGCTACTTCGGCCTGCAGTACAATCGTGACCACAAAACACACCGCCGCGATCGCCCATTGAATCCAGTCTTCCATTCCTAGCTTTGCGAGGCGGTAGCAGGAATGCAGGATGAGTGCGATGACGGCTGGGCTCACGCCGTAGAAAACGGCTGTGACCGGTTTCAAATCGCCCAGATAGACGTAGAGCGCGCCCAAGGCGGCGACGATGACAAAGTTTGGAAAGATGAACGCCCACCCGCCGGCCCAGGCACCCCAAAAACCTGCTCGCAGGTAAGAAATGTAGATGCCCACCTGGATCGCGAGCGGACCTGGTAACGACTGGCAGATGGCGATCGCCTCGCGCATTTGCTCCTTGCTCAGCCATTTTCGATCCGAAACAAGCTCGCGCTCCATCTGTCCGACCAATGCGACAGGACCGCCAAATCCAAGCAGCCCTAGACGGAGAAAGTAGAGAACTACCTCTCCAAGGCGCCCTCTCGCTATTTCTTTCGGCATGCTTTCACGCAGATGTCGTAGTCAGTCTTGCACGCGGCTTGCGAGTGGGCTTTTAGGCACGCTGATTGGAAATCACGGCAGTCCTTTGTACAGCTGTCCGCACCTGTCGCTCGCGCGGCACTCAGCATGCCCGTCCACCCCAACATCACGAGCAAAACGACGACAACTTTCATGGTGATCTCATTTCTAGTTTTTCCCCGTCGTGTTCTGGCCCGTCACGCTCGTGGTCTTGTCGAGTGCGGCGCGAATGCCCTTTGCAAGCTTGAGAGCATCATCGTTCGCCCAAAAGTGCAGGAAGAACAGTCGTGGCTGTTCGGTGAGCATATGGCTGTGTAAAGCTGTGACTTCGATTCCATTCGTGCGCAACGCTTGGATGACCGGATTGACTTCTGATCCTGCCAGGACGAAGTCCCCGGTGATGGCAGCCCTTCCATTCCCGGTCGGCTGGAAGTTGACACCGGTGGCAAGACCGAGTGGGCCAGCGGGATCAAGCGACATTCCACTCTCGGTAATGTGGTCGCGCCGAGCAATACCGAACTGATACACGCCGCCAACGAGGTTGCCTTTGACCCCGATAATGCGATCGAGCTCAGCAGCGTCGAAGCCGGGATCAGACGCGGTGGCAGGTGCCGGAGGTGACACGGTCAGCGGGGTCTTGCTTGCGGCAAGCGCAGTATGCAGCGCGTTTGCGAGTTTTACCGGATCGCCATGCCCACTGACGTGCATGTAGAAGGTGAGCGGCTGCGCGCGCAGAATGTGATTGTGGACCGCGGTGATTTCGAGTCCATTCTCGATCGCTGCCGTCATGACGGGGGTAATTTCGCTCTCTAGCAAAACAAGATCGCCCATCATCATCGCGCCGCCGTGCGCAGGCTTGAATGCCGCCCATCCGCCAAGCGCCAGCGCGGGTTTTATAGTCACACCATCGAGGGCGATCGAAAGATCGGTGCGCGGAAAACCATAGCGATGTACATCGCCAGACACCGCGGGCTTTCGACCAAGGGCGTCATCGATTTTCTGCCAGTCGACTTCCTGCGCGTTTGCCAAAGTCGAAACAAACACGGCGCCTACTGCTGCCAAGAACGATATCAAACCACGCATCATAATCTCCTCTCATGGGCCTATTGCCCGGTTATGCCAGTTGCCGCCCCGCACATTCGCCAAATAGACGATTGGGATTTTGCCAACGGATGACGGACATAAAAGTGTCGACGTAAGTTGCTGCTTTTGCGCCGAAGTCGATGTGGTAGGAATGCTCGTACATATCGAGCGCCAGGATCGGCGTACCACCGGCGAGCGTGTGGCAGTGATCCGACGCCCATTGATTGACGAGCTTGCGGTCGTGGGGAGACCACGACAGTAAAACCCAGCCCGAGCCACCGCCAAGCGCCTTTCCCATCGCCACGAATTCGGATCGCCAGCGCTCATACGAACCAAAATCACGCGCGATCGCATCCCGCAAAGTTGTTCCCGGCTCGCTCTCATCGCCCAAACCGTCGAAAAACAACTCGTGCAAAATCATGGAATTCATCGCGATGAGCTGTTCGCGTTTGAGACCATTGATGAGAAAACCCGGCGCGCTGTCGTAGTTCAATTCGGCTAGGTTTTCCTCAATCAGGTTCAGGCGCTTCACTGCTCCGCAGTAATTGTTCTCGTAGTGGCTGACAATCAGACGCTCTGACATGCCGTTTATCCGTGCCGGGTCGCAGGAGAGTGGTTTCATGCTGAATGTCATTGGCGTTGCTCCTGCTCAGGCAGCACATCGATAGCGATCTGATCAAACCGTGTGACGCTGTCGGCTTTGGTCCACAGGGCAACTTTTCCCGGCCCGGCAAACGTCGTGTCCGATGTCGTGAACAGCGTCTTGCCATCAAACTCAATGGTGAAGCGATCACCCCGTGCTTTTAGGCCCAATGAGTGCCACTCGCCGCTGCCGACTTTGGTGTTGACGCCGTCGATCTGATGCCGGCGACCTTTGACGACACGATAAAAACGAACATTGTCTTCGAGCGCGTTGGCCCGGACAACGTAGTAGTTGTCAGCATCGAGAACACGGACAGCAATACCTCCCGCACGATCAACTTGGCCGGCGACGGGTTTGAATTTCAGGGAGACATCGACGCTCTTAGCAGCCACAGAATCAAGGATTGCGAGCGGAAAGCGATAGTCGGTTCGGTCCGTGCTCGATTGTTCAATTGCGCGACCCGCAAACGATGTTTCATCACTAATCACTATCCATCGACCGAGATCGCCCTGCCCGGTTCGCGCAAACTGGAAGCCGGCCGGCGGCGCACCAAGCTCCATTTTTGCGATAGCAACGGCTATCGCGGCGGATTGAGAAAAACCGTGTGACGCGGAACACAGAACGACGCCCGCGAGAACCGCGATCGCCCCCGTGATGATGACGGTGGCCAGAATCAATTGCCTGAGCTGAAATAAATCCGGCCTGCTTCCATGCATGCGCAAACCCCTCGGAAAATCGAGTGTTGCGCAGAGCTTGGACGGTCAGGCCGTCTAACGGGGAGTCTGCGTTTCCCCGCATGGACAAAGTTAGGCGAGCGTAGTCAGCAGCGCAAGTTAAGGATTGATAAAGGTTCCACTATCGTTGTGTCAGCAACACTGACTTGCCTTTGCGTTCGTTAGTGATGCGGTCCCGGACATGTGACGACCTCAATCGTCACGTGGGACAGACTGGAAAGACCCGAAAGCCGCCGCTTGTATTGCTCGGCAGACCGCGGATCATCACTCACTATTGAAATCACCGCGGCAAGATGGCCGGGACCCAGACGCCACAGATGAAGGTCGGACACCCGATCTCTGCCTTGCTCAAGGCGCAAAGCGATTTTGCGCGCCAACGCAGGGTCAGGGCAAACATCGAGAAGGATCGCGCCTGCAGAGTGGATCAACGTCCATGACCAGCTCAGGATAACAGCTGTCGCCACAAGCCCCATCAGCGGGTCCATCCAGATCCAGCCCAAAAGCCGTCCTGCTACCAGGCCGATAATGACCAGCACCGATACCGCAGCGTCTGCCAGAACATGCACGAAAGCAGCACGCAGATTGTGGTCGCGATGGACGTGCGCATGCCCGTGCGAGTGCGCATGATCGTGCGTGTGCCCGTGATGATGAGCATCATCTCGCAGAAGAAAGGCGCTCAGCAGATTGACGCCCAGGCCAACGACCGCGATCGGAATGGCCTGATTGAAGGCAATCGGCACGGGGTGCACGAGGCGATCCACGCTCTCGTAGCCGATCAGCAAGGCAATCAGCGCCAGCACGATCGCGCTGGTGAATGCGGCGAGGTCACCGAACTTTCCGGTGCCGAACGTCAGCCGCTCATCGTTCACGTAGCGACGGGAATACGTGTAAGCCAAGGCAGCAATGAGAAGCGCGCCGGCGTGCGTGGACATGTGCAGGCCGTCGGCAATGAGCGCCACCGAGCCGAACCAAAGCCCACCAACAATTTCCGCGACCATCATTGCCGCGCAGATGGCAATCACCGCCCAGGTTTTTCGCTCGTTGCGTTCGTGCGAGTCACCAAGAAAGACGTGTGAGTGGCGAAAATCATCTAGCGAATGGGTATGCATGACCTGCTCCGACGTCATTCTTCTTCGACGATACAGGCGTTCGAAAGATCTCGCTTCAACAACCTTGACATTCCATCAACTGAGGGTCATGTAGTGCCGGTCGGGCCACATTGCAGTCGCCCGGCCACTTCAAGGCATATCGCCCAAGTACTGCACTTAGCCCGCTTCGTCGGGCCGAGGGCTTTTGGCGCGATGTCATAGATCACCACAAGTCCAGAGCTGACGGGCGGCAGTGGAGAAATCCATGCTCCCCAATATTCAGCGCACGCTCGCCGTGACTGCGCGAGCTGCGTCCATGATGGTTGTTGCCTTCTTCTCGACGCCCGGCCACGGCGCGGAAGTGCACGTGCTATCGGCCGCGGCAATGCAATCGGTGTTCAAGGACATTCGCGATGAATTCCAGCGAAAATCTGGGTACAGACTGGTCCTTCACTACGGCACTATCGGCGCGGTGAATGAATGGGCCTCGGGTGGCGAGGAAGCCGACCTGGTCATCAGCTCGTCGCAATCGATGCCCTCGCTCGTTTACCAGGGAAAAATCCAGGCCGGCAGTCAAACCGCGATTTGCCAAACCGGTATTGGCGTTGTGGTGGCCACCGGAATTGAACTCGACGTAACTTCGGTCGAAGATTTCAAGCGCGCGCTGCTCGCCGCGAAGGCGATCGTTTACGCCGACCCGGCACGGGGCGGAGCTGCCGGAATCCATGTTGCTAAAGTTATCGAACAGCTTGGATTGACCGAGCAGCTCAGGCCGAAACTCAGATGGCGGCGGGCGGCGACATCACCGAAGTGACGCTCTCCCTTGGCCCCACCGCGGTCGGCATCACGCAGATTAGCGAGATCGCCGATAAGCGGTCTGCCGCTGGAAGAGTTGCAGAACTACACCGTTTTCGTCGCCGGCGTGCCAGCCGATGCCCCGCAATCGGGAGGCGTCACGGCACTATTAAAGTTCCTGCGCAGCCCGACAGCGATCGCCGTGATCAGAGCCAAAGGGATGGAAGACTTTGGCTCCGATAGCGGCTCGGAGTGACCAATGCTCTGAGGGAGAAGGCAAATGTCGACACAATACAGAACACCACCAAATTCTTTCGTCAGGTACGACAAACGCGAGGTCCTCGAAGCGGAGAAGAACGCTTGCCGGAGATCACCACCTACGCTGAGAAGCAGTCACCTCTTTCTTTCGGCACTCGATTGGCTGGTGGCCCCGCGTGCATCGCTAAAGAAATGGCGAAATCGTCGACGGACCCTGCGGGCGCTTGACGAGCTTGACGAGCATCAGCTCCGCGACATCGGCTTGACACGCGATGAAGCGTCGCCGGGCCATCCAACAGGTTACCGCGCGCTTGCCGTGATCGACGAGATTCGTAGTCCCTCGTGAACACTCAATAGAAAAGTCGGGTCCATCGCAGACGCCCGGCCACTCCAAGGCATTTCGCCCAAGCTCTGCATTTGGTTCGCCCTTTGATCGCGCCGTGCGTCGATTACACGGTCATTCGATCGGCGAGTGGGAGAAATGAAAATGTCAAACGTCACACTGTTTGGATTCCCGCGCAGCACCTTCGTCAAAGTCGCCGGTTTGATCCTCACGGCGCGGAATGTCGATTATCGCTTCCACGACACCGAAGAGGAAATGTACCTGCCGATACATCGTGAGCGCCACCCATTCGGACGTGTGCCAGCGCTAAAGCATGACGATTTTATGCTGTACGAAACCAACGCAATCGCAGCATACGTGGATGAAGTTTTCCCGGGGCCGAAGCTTACGCCAAAAGACCCGCGCAAACGCGCGCGGATGAACCAGTGGATCGGCAATCTCAACTGGTACTTCTATCCCGAGATGATCTACCACGTCTCGCATGAGCGGCTCGTGTATCCAGAGCTCGGTATTCCCGGCAATGATGCAATCGTTAAGCGCGCTATGCCGAACGTCGTTCGTGCATTGGAGGTTATGGAAAACGCGCTTTCCGACAACAGACCGTTCCTGATTGGCGATGCGGTGACCATGGCAGACTACTTCTTGCTGCCGACGCTCTTTGCCTTCGCGCTCACTCCTGAGGGCAAGCAAACATTGCCGCAGTTCCCCTTGATCGTGGCCTGGGACAAGCGGATGGATGAACTGCCAAGCGTGGTGCGCTTCAACGCAAAGCAACCACCGCGCGCTCCAATCCAGCACGCGCGTGAATGGGTCCATCACCACCGCCCGGCGGCATAGATTATGTCCAGAAGCGAAGGGTGGTGTCTCGATCTCGTTGAAACAAGATGCCGCCCTCGCTATTATTGGTTAGGGGACATCGCAGCCTCCCCTTTAAATGGCGTTCCCATTCAAGCGCTGCTCGCCCTTTCTTGGAGCGAGCGCATGGATGGGTTTCTCAATCTCACGATCTTTCTCGCCGCCACGTTTGCCAGTGCGCTGGTCGCAGGCCTGTCGGGCTTTGCGTTTGGGCTTATTGCCGCTTCGCTCTGGCTCTACGTTATCTCCCCACTGCAGACCGCCGCGTTGATCATTGCATTTGGACTCTTGGTGCAAGGCTATTCGGTCTGGAAGCTTCGTCATGCCCTTGATTGGAGCAGACTCTGGCCGTTCGTGATCGGAGCGGCCCTTGGCGTTCCAATTGGTGTGACGATCCTGACTTGGGCCGATCCTGCCCACGTGCGTTTTGGCGTTGGCATCCTTTTGGTCATTTACAGCCTGTATGCGCTTTACCGGCCGNNCATAAGGCCCATCAAGACGGTTGGTTCGCTTGCCGATGCGGCTGTCGGATTTCTAAACGGCGTGCTTGCGGGAACGACAGGCCTCGCCGGCATTCTCGTAACGATATGGTGCGGCCTGCGGGGCTGGCCGAAAGACCAGCAACGAGCCGTGTTCCAGCCGGTCGCGGTCGCAATTTTTGCCATGAGCGCGGCGTGGCTTGGCGCAAAAGTCGCAATCTCGGCGGAAACGATCCGGCT
>AF_2010_repII_A1DRAFT_10000037_pt1 | contig 19031 bp, 17 predicted proteins | sample AmaForreplicIIA1_FD_9195 | JGI IMG/M metagenome (IMG submission 9195)
GGGCCTGGTGTCAGGGTCTCGGCAGGATGCTTGGGAATTGCCGCGATTTTTCTGCCGATGCCGAGATGATCCGGCGGCCAATCCAGCAATACCATTGCCCCCGCCAGCGCCGCGTGGCCTCCGCGGGGTTTGGGTGGTGGCGGCGCCATGTTGCGCCGGCACGATTGAGAGGAGTTTTGGCATGTCCAAGCGGAAACGTGGGTGAACCACCAAGGCGCTCCGCCATGGCGCAGCGCCCCGGAGCACTCGATAAAAAACTACCCCCGCGGCGGGGGGTATTTTTTGCGCTTGAGAACTACCGGTATGCACTTATGCTTCGGCGTCCTCGCCAGAGGGGCCCGGATTCAATTATCGGCGATTTAGGGGGAGTGGCTGGCCAAATCAAGCTGACCGAATCACATGAAATCGGCGGGGGGTGGCGGTCCCCAAGTCGGATCGTCTTGTAGTCTCCACCTCTTGGGTCGTTGTGGCTTGTCGCGGTGCCACGGCCGCGGGTCGAAATAGCCAAGCGTCTCGTCTTTCATCTGATCAAGCTCAGTGTAGAACTCGACAAGTTGGCCGTCGTGGTCGCGATGGAACGCCGCTATGTTATGGCCGGGGCCAAATCGCAACGGGCCCCATACCAATGGAATTTTTGACGCAGCGAGAAGATCGCATGCATTTGCGATATGCGCGACGTCCCTTAGTTCGAAAGCGATATGGTGCATGCGCACGCGGTCGCCTCTGAGAAAATTAATGGAGTGATGGTCCGGGTTGCAGCGCAGGAATACAAAGAAGTCCTCAAGCCAGTCGGATACACGGAAGCCGAGGACGCGCTGATAGAACTGCGCAATAGAATTCGGATCCGGAACAAAAAACGCCACATGACCGAGTTTCAGCGGTCCTATGCCGACGCTGTCGCGCTGAGCGCCGACATAGCTCCATTCGGAATAGAGCTCGATGACGGTTCCTTTGGGATCTGAAAACGAAAGCAGCTTCGGAATGCCGAGCGACGACTCGCGGCGCTCTTCACACGCGATTCCTTCGTCGAAAAGCTGCTTGCGGATTGCGGTGAAATCCGCGTCGGGAGCAAGCTCAAACGAAAGCCGGGTGCAGCGTGCCTGCTGGCCCTGCTCGAGCTGGACTGTCAGCAAGCCAGTCTTGCTTGCGAGAAAGGCGCGTCCTTTGTCTTTCCCAGCCAGGGTCAGTCCGTTCACCAGTGTGTAGTAGGCAATGGCCTTTTCCAGATCAGGCGTCTCGAATGTCGCGTGGCCAATTTTTCTGACCTCGATCACCGGGAACTCCGTCTGAATTTCGAAAGCACGCCGCGAGCCCACTATGACGGTTATCGCCAACAAAACAACGGCTCGGGCGCCAAAGCGGACCATTGACTCCCGCAATGATTGCATACAACGTTTGCAAATAGAATCCAGTTGCTGAATGGACGCAGAGGACTGCGTGCTGCCGTGCTGGCGACCGTTGGAATTCTGATCGGCGCGCAGCATCCTGCGGCGCAAGACAAGGTGACCTGCAACATGGCCTGGCCGCCGCAAGGCAGTTCCATTGGCATCATGGTGGCGGAGGAAAGGCGCTTTTTCAAAGAAGCCAGTCTCGACGTCAACATCATCGGCGGCTACTGCGGAAACCGCCCGGCGAAGGAGCTGGATCACGGGCTGTTCATTCGGGCACGTCGACTCGATCAGCATGCTGCTGAACTGCAAGAACGGAGGGAAGATTCGGTTTATCGGCGCAACCAATACGCGCTCACCTGCGGCGATTTATTACATCAAAGAGGGGCACCAGCAGGAGATTCTCGATTTTCTAAGATAACGTGATCCTTGCCTGAAGCGCTTTCTTGCGTCCGCTCGCGACGGCAGCTGCAGCGCCGGCAAGTTCGAAACTCAAGGAGCAGTCCAGATGTTTTTCTTCTGCAAGCGTACCAATCTCAAACCGCCTGGCCACCGCAAGGTCACGCTTGACGAACATCTGGTCTGGATGAGGGCACAACATGAGGCCGGCACGATCATTCTTTCGGGGCCGTCTCCCGACCTCAAGCTAGGCATGTATCTCATCCGCGCAGGATCTTCTGAAGAAGCCGATCGGATCGCCGCCAGCGATCCTTATACGGCTGCCGGCGACTCCAGCTACGAGCTCCAGCAGTGGAACATCCGACAAATCATGGGTGTGGGCTCTTTCACCGCTGCCGGGCTGGGGCTGGCCGATCGCGGACTCTGAGGTGAGCGCCAGCAAGGCACCCGCGCCGCAGTTTGCCGCGTTGGCTGCGCCGTTCGAACTTCGTGGCGTGAACTTTCGTAACCGTTTCGTGCAAGCGCCGATGTGCGCGATGTATTCCGCGCCGGACGGTTCCGCAACTCCGCAGAACGTCGAGTATTATCGCGCACGCGCTGCCGGGGGCGTTGGCCTTAGCATCGTCGAAATCACCTTTACCGACGACCGTGGAAGCCGGGCGTTCCCCGCCGAGCTTGGTGCCCACAATGACATGATGATTCCGGGCCTGAGCGATATCGCGGAAGCGATCCGCTCCGAAGGTGCGGTGGCCGGTCTGCAGCTCGGTCACTGCGGTCCGCAACGCGTCATTTCGGAAGGTCCGATCGTTGCCGCCTCGCCGATTCCGTGGATGGCAGGCAAGCGCGTGCCGCTTGAACTGACGATCGATCAAATCGAGCAGATCGTGCAGGACCACAGCGATGCCACCCGCCGCGCCGTGCAGGCGGGATTTCAGCTGCTGGAGGTACACGCCGCTCATGGCTATCTGCTCAATGCGTTTCTGACGCCTTCCACCAACCACCGCACCGACAACTATGGCGGCAGCTTCGGGAATAGACTGCGCTTCCTGTTGGAAGTTGTTGCGGTGATGCGGGCTGAACTCGGCCCGAAGCGTCTGCTATGCGTGCGCCTCAACGGCGACGATCTGCTGGAAGGCGGGCTCGGCATCGAGGAGTACAGCAGGGTTGCGCGCGCACTTGCGGATAACGGGGTCGATCTCATTCACGTTTCGGCTGGAACTTATCGCGCGATGGATCGGCGCATTCCGCCGATGTATTTGCGGAATGAAACTTTTGCGGGTTATGCCGCTCCCATCCGAAAGGCCTCCGGGTTGCCGGTGATCGCCTCCGGCACGATACACGATATGGTTGAGGCCAATCGGCTTCTGGCGGACGGCGAAGCGGATTTCATTGCGCTCGCCAGGCCGCTCTTTGCCGATCCCGATTTGCCAAACAAAGTACTAGGTGGCCGCTACGCCGAGGTGCTGCCTTGCATTCGGTGCAATACTTGCGTCGGTCGCGAGCAAAGCGGCAAACGCGCCTATTGCTCCATCAATCCGAAAACCGGACGCGAATATCAAAAAGCACTTCCGCCGAAGACTAGCCGAACCATAAGTGTCGTGGGAGCGGGCCCTGCCGGAATCCAGCTGGCTTTGGTCACCGCGGAGCACGGTCATCGGGTGACGCTATGGGAAAAGAAGGATCGCATCGGTGGCCAGCTGCTTGCCGCTACGCGGCTTCCATTCAAGCACACACTGCCACGCCTCTTGCGGTACTACGAAAGCGCGCTTGCGCGGGCGAATGTCACTATCCATCTCGGCAAGAACGCAGACGCGGCGAGCCTAACAGATGAGGTGATCGTGCTTGCAACCGGGGCGGCATGGTGGGTCCCCTTGGAGATTAGCCGGAGCGCAACTATCCCGGTGCTCGGTGCAGAAGACGCGATCGCAAGGCTCGAACAGCTTAGCCGGCGGGTGCTGGTCGTCGGTGGCGCGCTGGTCGGGATCGAGATAGCGCTCGCGCTGTCGTCACATTGCGCAGTCGTTCTTGCCGAGCGAGACAGCGACTATGATGATGACGTCAATCTGCACGCACGCCTGGTGCTGATGCCGGCACTGTCAAAAAACCGAGTGAATGTCAGGTTCAACGCCGTTGTTGAGGAAATCGTCGGGCGAACGGTTTCAATGACCGTCGAGGGAAGAAAATTTACGGACGAGTTCGACTCGGTCGTGTGGACGCCTCGTCAGCGGTCGACTGGCGCACGGATCGCAAGCTACGCCGGGTCAAACCTGATCGCGATCGGAGAATGCACGGGCGCACGCGGGCTTCTGGAAACGACTGCGAGTGCATATCGCAGCGCCATGGCGATATGAAACAGATTTTTCGGCATAACGACAGGTTGACGAGTAATTAAACTGTATACAAAATCAAACAACAGAATACACACGAGATCACCATGAACCGAGCAACTGCGATTGCCCGCTACCAGGCTGCCGACAATAAGCAAAAATTGGCGCTGGTGATCGATGAGCAGCTCTATGACCTCGCTGCGATGCGCGCCGCCGGCATTAATATCGGCGAGGAGTGGTCCGATCATGGCATTGGAGCGATGCTAAGCGAGTGGCAGCGGTATGCACCGGAGCTCAAAAGCGGCTTCTCAGAGGCGGAAAGGCTTGCGCGTGGAGGCAAGCTCAACGCGCTCGAAAATAGCGCGATCAGAGTGTTGTCCCCGTTCCGGCCCGAACGCATTTTTTGTGCGGCGTCGAATTACATCGAGCATGCCAATGAAATGGGGACAGTCTTGGCCGCCAAGGCAGACAGCAAGCCCTACATGTTTCTCAAGCTGCGCAATACGGTGATTGGCCCGGGCGATGAGATCCGGCTGCCCCCGGAAACGTCGCAGCTCGACTGGGAAATCGAGCTCGCGGCGGTCATCGGAACAGCCGGCCGGCGGATCAGTGCCGCGCGGGCACTGGATCACGTCGCCGGTTATTCGATCGTGAACGACATATCGGCTCGCGATCTTAATGTGCGCGGCGACTATCCCTTCAAGTTCGACTGGTTTCAGGGCAAGTGCCATGACACATTTGCACCTTTCGGCCCCTGGATCGTGCCGGCTTGGTCGATTGCGGAACCACAAGCGCTCGACATGCGCCTCACCGTCAACGGCGAAGAAATGCAGAAGGACAGCACGCGCAATATGATCTGGACGCTGCGCGAGCAGATCGACTATTTGTCAACTGTCGTCACGCTTGAGCCGGGCGATGTGATCGCCACCGGAACGCCGACCGGTGTCGGCATGGGACGCGGGATCTATTTGAAACCCGGCGATGTGGTCATCGCGTCAATCGACGGGATCGGCACTCTGATCAACACCGTCGTGGCGGAGAAAATTTGAAAACAACATCGCTTCTGACGCTAGAGGTGAGACATGGAACGCATCATTCGGTTGGTACGCGGTGTTACCCTTTCCGCCGCGCTGGCAGCGAGCAGTACGGCGCTTGCCCAGGAAAAAGTGACGTTCAACATGTCCTGGGTTCCGCAAGGCAGCGTTGTCGGCGTCGCGGTGGCCGCCGACCAAGGCTGGTTCAAGGAGGCAGGCTTAGACGTGACAATGATCCGCGGCTACGGCGGAAACCGCACGGCAAACGAGCTTGATCAGGGGCAATTCGAAATCGGCTATGTCGATCCGATCAGCCTTGTGCTCAACCGCAGCAATGGCGGAAAGATTCGCATGATCGGCGCGATCAACACACAATGGCCGGGCGGCGTCTGCTTCTTGTCGGACAAGCATAAGATCGCGACGCTGGATGACATGAAAGGGCTGCAGATGGGCGGCGGCTCAGCGTCACCTGTGCAGCAAGTCGTGCCTGCATGGCTTGAGCTCAACGGCAAGCCGCGCGATTTTATTCACATGCTGCGGCTGGATCCGGCCGTGATCGATGTCTCGCTCATCGAAGGCAAGATCGATCTTGCGGAATGCTGGCGCGCCAGCAACGTCCCGATCCTCAAGAAGCGGGCCAAAACCGCCGGTGTTCAGTTGGGCTCGATCGCATACAGTGCCTATAAGTTGGACGCCTACGGCAGCGGCTTTGCGGCGCGCGAGGAAACGATCGATAAACACCCTGATATGCTGCGCAAGTTCCTGGCTGCGTCTTATCGTGGATATGACCTTGCGCGCGGCAGGCCGGACCAGGCTGCTGATATCATGGTGAAGATGTTCCCGACGCTCGAGCGGGCCATCGTTCTGGAACAAATCCACGACATTAATCAGCTTATTGTAGACAAGGACATGGTTGGAAAAGGGCTCGGCTATCTACGCGACGATCGGATGGGCAGCACGGTGTCGTTCGTCGACAAGGCCTTCGACCTCAGAGGCAAAGTGAAGCTCAGCGACACCTACAGCAATGCGCTGCTCGGCAAATAAAGGACTCACAACCCGCCACCAAGAAAATACCTGTGCACTCGAAACCGAACAAAGCAACGTGGCATCGGGCTGTGTTCGAACGCTTTGTACTGTTTACGGCACTGGCCGTGCTGTGGGAAGTGAGCGTTGTTGCTCTTCACGTCAAGCCCTATTTGGTGCCGCGCCTGTCGCTCGTCCTCGAGACGCTTTGGACGCACCACCTGAATCTGTTGCTGCAGGGGCTAGTGACGGCGCGAGAAATTGTGCTCGGCTACCTGGCGGCAGCATTCGGCGGGGTTTTGCTGTCGCTGGCAATCTATACCTGGCCGCTCGCCTATCGCACGCTCTACCCAATGCTGGTTCTGTTTCAGGGCCTGCCCAAGATCGCCTTGGCGCCGTTAATGGTCATTTGGATGGGATATGGCATTTCGTCAAAAGTGTTGATGGCGTTCCTGTTTGCATTTTTCCCGGTTGTCATATCGACGCTCGGCGGTCTCGCGGGAACACCAGAAAATCTCATGGAGCATTTTCGCGCCATCCGGGCGGGGCAGTGGACGACGTTCTGGCGTTTGCAAATACCGGCTGCGCTTCCCTCGATCATGGACGGCTGCAAGACGGCGATGCCATTGGCGGTTATCGGTGCCATCGTAGGCGAGTTCGTAGGCTCGGAGCGCGGCCTTGGCTATCTTATCTTAGAAGCGACCGCCCAGGCCCGCACTGATTTGCTGTTTGCGGCGCTTGTCGCCGTCTCAATCCTTGCGGGCCTGTTGTACTGGGTCGTCGAGATGATCGCCAACCGCGTGTGGTGGCGCGCATTGTAGCCACACGCGATAACCGGCAAGTCATGAAAGGACCTACCATGGCAAAACTACGACATGTCGGAATGTTCGCTCCCGATCCGGAGGCCGCCGCGAAATTCTACTGCGAAGCGTTCGACATGGAGGTCGTCGGACATACCGATTCACCGCTGGCGGGCGCGAAGAAGTGAATGCGCCCGCCGGCGCGTTGATGCAGACGTCCTCGGAAAGGGAAAGCGTTTCCCCGACTGAGGTAGGTATTCGCATCTCGGGCGTGTCGAAGTCGTTCGGCGTCTTGCGGGCGCTCGACAACGTGACATTCGACGTGAAGCAGGGCGAGCTCGTCGCCCTGCTGGGCCCTAGCGGCTGCGGTAAAAGCACGCTATTGCGGATCGTGGCAGGACTTCTAAAGGCGGACACCGGCACAGTGGAGGTTCTCGGGCGCAATCAGACCGAGCCGTCGCCGGATGTCAGCGTTGTTTTCCAGACTGACAACCTACTGCCGTGGTTGACGGTGGAGGCAAACATCCAGCTGGCCGCCAAAATTCAAAAGATCGATCCGGCTGAAATCCGCAAACGAGTCGATAGTGTTTTGCTGGTGCTGCGACTTGAAGGATTCCGCAAGAATTATCCGCACGAGCTTTCGGGTGGCATGCGCCAGCGTGCGGCGCTCGGACAGGCTCTCATGCTTCGTCCACAGGTACTGCTGCTGGATGAACCATTCGGCGCGCTGGATGCGCTGACGCGCGATCAGCTCAATGTCGAACTACTGCGCATCGGGCAGGAAATTCGAAAAACCGTGCTCCTGGTTACCCACAGCATTCCGGAGGCTGTTTTTCTCGCTGATCGGGTCTTCGTCATGTCGGATCGGCCCGGCCGGATCGTGGAAGATCTCCGGATCGAGCTGCCGCGGCCGCGCGCCCCGCGCGCAACAAAAGCCTTGCCGGAATTCGGCCGATATATCCTGCACCTCAACCATTTGATGGGCGTTGATTAGCACGTCATTGCACGGATGATCAGGACGATCCATTTTCCCGGTCTTACAGCATTGCCGTTGTATGTCGCTTCGGGAAAGGTTTTGTTATCGCGCATCATGCTGCAGTATCGTTGGTCGCAGCCGCGAATTCTCGACAACTCATGATTGGCATAAGTGAAATCGAAGCATTGTGTGCGCGCTTGGTTGCGATGCGGGCAAGCTCGACGGAGCTGGTTTCATTGGAGATGATCCACGACGCGGAAAAAGCGGCGGCCGCCAATGATGACGCGGTCGCTTACGCCAGCGTCAATGAGGATTTCCACGCGGCCATTTATGCGGACGGAGGCAACAACACGCTGCAGTACCAATGCACATGACGATGGCTCTGTACAGCGTTCCGATACGAGTCAGGTCGCTGGCACGAATTGATTCGTGAAGTAATCCTCTATCGGAAGCTTCTTCTTGATGCCACCGTACTGGATAAGGATGTCCTGCGACTTGGCAATCACCTCAGGCGACATCCAAGGGAGCGACTTGCCCTTCGCCCAGTCGGGTTCGAGCAGGTCGAAGGACATCTTGAGCGTCCGCAGCACCACCCCCCGATCGAGTGTCGGCGAGCGCTTCATGAGCGAGTCGATGGCGCCCTCAGGATCCCTCCGCGAAGCCGCGATGGTCTGCTCCATTGCGGCAACAACCTTCCTGACGAGAGCCGGATCCTTCTTGACCATGGCGTCGCTGGTGACCAGCGAGAGCCCAGGCACGTTTATGCCTGCGCTTGCATAAGGGAGCGTCGCGACTTTAAGCCCCTTGCCTTCGAGAATCGAGACCATCAGAAAATCGAAAGAGTCGATAGCGTCGACCTGGCCCGTCAGGAGCGAGGTCATTTTGGCGGCAGGCTCCATGTTGACGAGTTCGATCTTGCCTTCGAGGCCGGCGGAATTGAGCAGCGCGGGCAGGAGTTGCGAAGAAGCGCCGCCCGCCGACCATCCGATCCTCGCGCCCGCCATATCTGAGAATCTCTTCCAGCTCTTGCTTGCCGGGAAGATAATGGCGAGCGGGCTCTGACGTAGATACCCGCCGACGATCTTGATCGGCAGACCTTGAGAGACCAGGCCCATGACCGCTGCCGTGTCGGCGGTGCCGAACATCACGGAGCCGTTGCCGACGGTCTGCGCCGTGACGGCCGAGCCCTTGCCTTCGAGTACCTCCAGATCGATTCCAGCATTTTGAAAGGTGCCCTTGTCGATGCCGAAGTACCAAATGGCGTGATACCCGCTGTTGACCCAGTCTAGGCGCAGCGAGACCTTTTCGGCAGCAGCGGCGGGAAATACGGTAAGCGCGATCCCAGCCGCGAGCAGCATGGCGCATGCATGTTCCAGAATCCTATTGAACCTCTCGACCATGGTGTTCACCTCCCTTGGCCTTCGTTTCGCGATCAGCGCGGATGCTCCCGTTGCGAAGCGTGCCACGGAATCAAAATGCGCTCCAGCGCCTCAACTAGATAGAAGAATGCCATTGCCATTGCCGATAGGATGACAAGGGTAGCGAAGAGTAGCGCCGTGTTGAGGTTGCCCGACGCCTGCACCAGGAGATAGCCAAGGCCCTTGTCCGAGCCGACGAATTCACCCGTGAGTGCACCTACAACGGCGAGCGAGGACGCAACCTTGAGGCCCCCGAAGATCATCGGCAACGCATGCGGCAGGCGCAGCTTGAGAAAAATGCGACGTGGCGGCGCCCCCATCGAGCGCGCTAGCTGGATCATCGCCGGGTCTATGCTCCTCAACCCGACGATCGTATCGATCACGATCGGAAAGAAGGCGATCAAGAACGCTACCGCCACCTTCGGCGCGACACCGAAGCCGAACCAGACGATGAACAGCGGCGCCAGGGCGATCTTTGGGATGCTTTGCGTTGCCACCATGGGCGGATAGAGGAGCCGCTCAAGGGCCGGCGAAACCACGATCAGCATGGCCAGGGGAATAGCGAATGCCGCCGCGAGGATGAACCCGACCAGAACGGTTCCTGCCGTCCACACTGCTTGGCTCGCCAGAGTCCAGATATTCTGCGCCAGGGAAATGAAAACCGGGGCTGGCCCTGGAAGGAGATATTCCGGCATGGCGAACAACCTAACTGTGAGCTCCCAGACCGCAAACACGATCGCGAAGGAGGCCAGGGTCCAGAAGAAGGGATGGTTGCGCGCACGCATGGACGTAGACTAGCCCCGGATGACCCCCATGTCTTGAAAGAGATGATTGACTCGCCGGATCGCGTTGGCAAAGACCGGGCTGTCGCGCACATCGAGCTGGCGCGGCCGGGCCAGATCGATCTCGACCACCTCACGCACGCGTCCGGGCCGCGGGGTCATGACGATGATGCGATCCGAGAGGAAGACCGCCTCCTCGATACTGTGTGTGACGAAGACGACGGTCTTGCGTGAAGATTGCCAGATGTTCTGCAGGTCGATCTGCAATTGCGTGCGGGTGAGCGCGTCGAGCGCGCCAAACGGCTCGTCCATTAGCAGAAGCGGCGGCTCGTGAATGAGAGCGCGGCAGATCGCGACTCGTTGGCGCATGCCGCCTGACAGCTCCCATGGATGCTTCGTCTCGAAGTCGCTGAGCCCGACAGAAGCGATAAGCGCCTGTGCCCGCGTCCTGTGCGGTTTGGTCGGTAAGCCCCGCATTTCGTATTGAATTAGCACATTGCCCAGCACGGTACGCCAGTCCAGCAGCAAGTCGTTCTGAAAGACGATGCCGACGTTCGTGTATGGCCCGCGGATCGGATGCCCATCGATGCGGATCTCGCCGCTTGATGGTTCTATCAGTCCGGCGATAATGGATAACAGCGTGCTCTTGCCACATCCGCTCGGCCCCAGGAGCGACACGAACTCGCTCGCGCCGATCTTGAAATCAACGCGTTCGACAGCGAGCGTCGTCGAACCGTCCCGCGCGACGAAAGATTTTGAGATGCCGCCAAGCTCGATCAACGCCGTCCGCCCGCGGTCCTCGATAGTGTTAGCAGCGCGCAACACGGTTTGTGGTGCCTACGCTGGCCCTAGTCGATTGGCGGCTCGGCCAGATGATCTTGCTCATAGCAAGGCGCGGTCAAGTGCGCAACTTCGCCGCGCCTGCCATCGCCTCGACGAGCACGCGTGGACGCAAGGGCGTCGCAAACACTTCGAATCCGACTGGGCGCAATGCGTCGCACACGGCATTGGCGATAACTACGGGCGGCGCAATCGCGCCGCCCTCGCCCAAGCCCTTGACCCCGAGTGCATTCAGCGGCGAGGGCGTCTCTCGGTGGATGATCTCTATCGTCGGCATGTCTGCGGCCGTAGGGATGAGATAATCGGCGAGCGACCCGGTCAAGAGCTGTGCGTCGCTGTCGTAGACCATCTCCTCGAGCAGCGCCCCGCCCAACCCTTGGCAGACGCCACCCAGGACTTGGCCCTCGGCGAGTTTGGGATTGATGAGAACGCCAGCGTCATGGACGACCACATACTTCTTGACCGACGTCATTCCGGTGGCGCGATCAAGCTCGACAATCGCGGCGTGTGCAGCGTAAGACCAAGTGACGGTCGGCGGTTCGAAATACGCGGTCGCCTCCAGCCCGGGTGCCACGCCCGGGGGCCTGCCATGATCCCAGCCTGGCCGTGCGGCCTGCGCGATCTCCTTGAGGGTTACGCCCAAACTCGGCACGCCGCGGACGATCGCGCGGCCGTCACGCAGCTCAAGATCGTCTGCATCGCACTCGAGCATGTGGCCCGCGACCGCCAGCACCTTGCGCCGCAATTCTTGGCTCGCGAGCGCGATCGCGGAGGATGAATTGACCGCGCTGCGGCTTGCAATTGTGCCGTAACCGAGGGCGATCGAAGCGGTGTCGGATACAACGACCGTGACCTGATCTGGGCTAATGCCCCACTGATCGGCTGCGATTTGGGCAAAGACGGTTTCATGCCCCTGCCCCTGAGCACAGGCGCCGGTCGCGACATAGATCGTTCCCGACGGGTCGATACGTACGGTTGCGCCCTCGAACGGCCCCGCGCCTGTACCCTCGACATAGCAACCAAGCCCGAGGCCAATGAAGCGGCCTTGGCGCCACGCCTCCTCCTGCTCGCGTCGGATCGCTGCGAGCCCCCCCAGGGCGTCGACTGCCTGACGCAGCGCGCCCGGATAGTCACCGCTGTCATAAACGATAGGGATACCGTCGCGATAAGGGAGCCCAACTTTGTAGGGAATATTCTCCGGCGGGATCATGTTGGACAGCCGCACCGTTACAGGATCAAGATCGAGGGCATGTGCGATGAGGTCCATCAGACGCTCCATCACGAATGCCGCCTCGGGTCGCCCAGCGCCGCGATAGGGCGCGTTGGGCGTTTTGTTGGTGGCGACGATGGTAATCGAGACGTCGTAGTTGGGTACGTGATAGGGGCCGAGCAAGTGGACGGCGGTATTGACAGGCGTGCCGACGCCGACCGGCATGTAAGCGCCCGAATCCTTCAGCAAACGGTCGCGGATCGCCAGAATGCGACCTTCGGCATCGAACGCGATCTCGACCTCATGACGGTCATCGCGTGCGTGCGCAGCGTTGAGAATATGTTCGAGCCGGTCTTCGATCCATTTGACCGGTCGACCGAGACGGCGCGCGAGATAGGGAATTAGTACATCCTCGGGATAGACATGCCCCTTGACTCCGAAACCTCCGCCGACGTCCGGCGCGATGCACCGCACGCGTGCCTCGGGGAGGGCGAGACGGACGGCCACCTCTCGCCGCACCCAGTGCACGACTTGCGTCGCCGACCAGACCGTCATCGAGTCGGTGGCCGGATCATATTGGGCGACGACACCACGGCACTCGATCGGCATCCCAGCGTAACGGTGATTGTCGAAGCGGTGGCGCAGCACACGCGCTCCGGAGGCGAGGATAGCGTCGGCATCGCCCTTGCGCATGTGCAACCGGGCGATGATGTTGGTCGATAGCGCATCATGGATCGGGGGCGCGGCTGGATCGAGCGCAGCATCGATGCCCACGATGGGCGCCAGCGGTTCCATCTGGAGCTCGACTAGCGCCGCCGCATCCTCGGCTAAGTAGCGATCCGCCGCAACCACCACTGCGACTGCTTCGCCAACATAACAGACCTTGTCGGTTGCGATGATTGGCTGATCGGGAATGCTGATCTCATGCTCGATCGCTTCGCGCCAGGCTTTGGGCGGTCGATTCTGCATGCCGGGAATGGGCTCCAAATGCGCGCGGATGTTGGCGCCAGTGAAGACGGCGACCACGCCAGGCGACGCGAGCGCGCGCGCGATCTCGATCGAGCGGATGCGGGCATGCGCAACGGCGCTGCGCACGAACGCAACATGCAGCATGCCTGGGAGGTGAATGTCGGCAATGAAGCGGCCGCGGCCGAGGAGCAGCCGCCGATCCTCCCGCCTAGGGATGGATCGCCCGATAAAGCGCCGTGCTTGCGTATCCATCATTCCCTCATGATGCCACGAACGAATCTACAGGCATCGCCCTGTCACTATCCAACGCGTCACCGCTGAAGGAAGGCGCCCCTGCTGATAAAGAGCCGAACCCTTAAGACTTCGCATTCCTGCCGCCTTGCATTGGCGCGAGTTCCCCCCCTATCATTACCCGACTGCTGGCGCCGTAGAAGATCGCGCGAATTCTCCGCGAACAAGAGACGCAATGAAGCCGGCGATATTCGAGTACCACGCCCCGACCACAATCGATGCGGCAATCGGCCTGCTCGCGCGATACCAAGGCGAAGCGCGGCTTCTCGCTGGCGGGCAGAGCCTTCTGCCCATGATGAATTTCCGCCTCGTCTCGCCTGCAGCGATTATCGATCTCAACCGCATTCCGGACCTCGCATATATTCGCAACGAGAACGGAACGGTGCGGCTTGGGGCGATGACACGGCAACGCACGGTCGAGTTCTCTCCCATCGTCGCAAAATACTTGCCTCTCCTAGTTGAAGCGATCAAGTTTGTCGCGCATCTCCCAATCCGCTCGCGGGGGACGATCGGCGGCTCGATCGCGCATGCGGATCCCGCGGCCGAGCTGCCAATGGTGCTGCAAGCGCTCGAGGGCGAAGTGGTGGCGCGCGGGCCTGCCGGCGAGCGTCTCATAAAAGCGACTGATCTTTTCCAGGGGCTGCTGACCACCAGCCTCGCCCCCGACGAGATGATCGTCGAGGTGCGTCTTGCCGCGATACCAGCGCATGCGGGATGTGCGGTCGAGGAATTCGCGCGCCGGCGCGGCGATTTCGCCATTGCCGCCGTGGCGGCCGTCGTTGAGCGCGCGGGCGAACGATGCATCAAGGCGCGGCTCGCGACCGCCGGCATCGGATCGACTTCTGTCCGTCTCACCGCGGCGGAGGCGATCCTCGAGCGAGACGGCCTCGGCGACACCGTCATCGAGGAGGCCGCAGCGAAAGCGGCGGAGATGGTCTCGCCGCTATCCGATCAGCAGGCCTCGGTCGAGTACCGCCGGCATCTTACGCGCGTGCTCACGGAGCGTGCACTCCGTCGCGCTCGTTCCATCCATTAGAAAAATGCTATGCCTGAGCCGATCACGGTCCGAGTAACTGTAAACGGCAAGCGCTTCGAACAAACGTGCGAGCCTCGCAAGCTACTAGTTGATTTTCTGCGCGAGGATCTGGGGCTCACTGGCACCCATGTCGGGTGCGAGCACGGCGTCTGCGGCGCCTGTACGATTCTCTTCAACGGTGAGGCCGTTCGTTCCTGTATTATGCTGGCGGTGCAGGCCGACGGCGCAGAACTTGGTACCATTGAGGGCCTCGCCGAGGATGGCGAGTTCCACCCGCTTCAGCAAGCCTTCCACGAGAACCACGGGCTGCAATGCGGCTTTTGCACGCCGGGCGTGCTTATGTTGGCGCTTGATTTCCTGCGCCTCAACCCCTCGCCAACCGACCAGGAGATTCGCGAGGCGATTTCGGCGGTCTTGTGCCGCTGCACCGGCTATCGCGACATCGTCCGTTCGATTGCTGCAGCAGCGGGTAAGATGCGCACCGCAAGGACACGCTGATGGCTGAACCGTCAAGGATGCCCTATGTCGGGCGCTCGATGCTGCGTCGGGAGGACCGCCGGCTGCTGCTCGGCGAGGGGCAATATGTCGGCGACCTCCAACTGCCCCGCATGCTCCATGCCGCCTTTGTCCGTAGTCCAATGGCGCATGCGCGCATCCGCTCCGTCGATCTTGCCCGCGCCGCGGCAGCTCCTGGCGTGGCGCTCGTATTGAGCGGGACCGAGTTAGCGCAATTGTTGCCCACAATTCCCGACCACCAAGTCTCGCTCCCCAGCAAATGGCGGACAGCGGTGCGCCACCATATCCTCAACCCGCAGCAAGCTTTGCTCGCGGCCGACAAGGTGCGCCATGTCGGCGAGGCTTTTGCGGTCGTCGTCGCCGAGAGCCGCTATGCCGCCGAGGACGCGGCGGCGCTAGTGGAAGCGCAATTCGATCCGCTGCCGGCGGTGGTCGATCCGGAGGACGGACTGCGGCCCTCAGCGCCAATCGTACATGAGCAGTTTGGGACCAACCTCATCTGCGAGCTGGCCGTCGCCAAGGGCGATGCCGAAGGCGCGCTCCGAGACGCACCGCACCGACTACAACGGCGCTTTCATCATCACCGCTACGCTGCGCTGCCGATCGAATGCCGTGGCGTGGTCGGTGCCTATGATGCCCGGACCCACTCTCTGACGATCTGGTCGGCGACACAGGTCGTGCATTGGGTGCGGCGCGAGGTGGCAGCAACGCTCGGCATGCCGGAGGCGCGCGTGCGCTGTGTCGCGCTCGATGTGGGCGGAGGCTTTGGCGTCAAAGGGCATGTCTACCCGGAAGATTTGCTGATTCCGTTCCTGGCTCGGCGGCTAGGACGGCCGGTCAAATGGATCGAGGATCGGCACGAGCATCTCATGTGCTCCTGCCATTCCCGCGACCAGATCCACGACGTCGAGATCGGGTTCGACGGTGACGGGCGCATCCGCGCATTCCATGACCGCTTCCTCGTCGATTGTGGCGCCTTCAATCCCATCGGCAGTGGCGCGATGTACAACACCATCGCTCACCTGATCGGCCCGTATCGTATCGATCACTTCGCCGCCGAGGCAAAGATCGTTGCCACCAACAAGGTCCCGAATGCGCCCTACCGCGGCGCGGGCCGCCCCGAGGCGGCGCTAGTCACGGAGCGGGTGATGGACCTCATTGCCGCACGCCTCGAGCTCGAGCCCGCAGAAGTGCGGCGGCGTAACATGATCCGGCCGGAGGAAATGCCCTATCACCTCGGTATTCTCTACCGTGACGGCGAGCCCATCATCTATGACGGCGGCGACTACCCAGCCGCCCTGGAGAAGGCGCTGATAGCCGTGGGCGGCCTCGCGGCATTTCGGCGTCGTCAGAGCGAAGCGCGTCGAGAGGGCCGCCATCTCGGCATCGGGATCGGCTGCTATACCGAAGGGACGGGTGCGGGGCCGTTCGAAGGGGCGACCGTCCGCATCGAGCCTTCCGGCAAGATCTTCGTTGCATCAGGCGCCTGTCCGCAAGGGCAAGGTATGGAGACGATCTTCTCGCAGATCGTGGCCGACATCTGGTCGGTCGAACCTGAGGATGTCGTGATTTCGCTCGCCGACACGGCGGCGATTCCGATGGGCTTCGGCACCATTGCGAGCCGCAGCACCGTGACGCTCTCAGCGGCGATCCATCATGCCAGCGAGCGCTTGCGTAAGAAGACTTTCGCCATTGCCGCCAACCTGCTCGAATGCGGGTCTGAGGATCTCGAACTGCGCAACGGCATGGTGGGCGTAATCGGCGTTCCAGGTATGGCGGTGCCGCTCGGCAAGGTTGCGCAGGCGGCGCGTCCGGGCTGGGATCATGGCCGTCCCCCCGGAGTAAAGGCGGGACTGGACGAAACCTACTATTGGGAGCCGCCCACGGTTACCTGGAGCTATGCGGTCCATGCTGCCATCGTCGAGGTGGATGTCGGCACCGGCGGAATAAAAATTGAGCGGTATGCGGTGGCACATGACTGTGGCGTCGTCGTCAACCCGATGCTGGTCGAGGGCCAAATCATCGGCGGCACCGTGCAGGGCATAGGTGGTGGCCTGTTCGAGCGCTTCGCCTATGATAGCGACGGCCAGCTCCTGACGGGGTCGCTGATGGACTACATGATGCCGACGGCGAGCGATGTCCCTGATATCGCGCTCGCACATCAGCATTCGCCTTCGCCTCTCAACCCACTTGGCGTCAAAGGCCTGGGTGAAGGTGGTGCTATCGCGCCGCCGGTCGCAATTGCCAATGCCGTCGCCGATGCCCTCGCGCCATTTCGGGCGGAATTCAACGTCACGCCGATCATGCCGGAGCAGATCGTCGCGGCAGTACGCCAAGGCGCAGTCAAGAATACACACACCCAACTCGGAGTGCAGCCATGAGCAATGGCGAGCGGGCTTCGCCGTACTGGGACGCCCTTACCGAAGCTGCGCAAATCAGACCTGATTTGCTACACTGATCCCATGTCGTTCAAGCGCCGCAGCGAACATATCCAAACGGCACGAAAGCGAAGGAGGTCTGAATCATGGGTCTGATTGCTCGTCATCCGCGTCCAACGGAGCTCAAAAATGTGAGCATCGAGGAGATCGCACGGCGCTATGTCGCGCGCTTCGGTGAGCGCAAACCTGACTGGCATGCCTTCGCCGATGCCGCGATTGCGGGTTATCGCCGCGCCCAACATCGCTTCATCGGCAACACCAGCGGAAAACCCGACGACAACTTCATCCCAGCACGCGCCTTCACCTTGAGCGTGATGTTCGTCCCACCAGGCGAGGGCAACGCCTCGCACACTCATGAGGTTGAGGAGGTGTTCTTCGTCTTGCAAGGCCGACTCATCGTGTTCTTCGAGGAGGAGGACGGGCGGCGGATCGAGGTCGCCCTGGGACCGTGGGATTGCGTCTCTTGTCCGCCGGGCGTCATCCACGGTTATCGCAACGACAGCGTCGAGCCGGTCTATTTGCAAGTGATGGCGGGAAAAGCGAATCCAGAATTTATGGGCTACGCCGATCCCACGCTGTTCGCCAATCGCGACGCCCACACGCGCTCCTCATAGAACGTATTTTGGAGGGAAGGAGAACATCCATGGCAAGGCTTCGACATTTTGCAATCGTGGTTCGCGACCTCGAGAAATCGGCCAAGTTTTACGAGAGCGTCTTCGATCTCAAGCGAGTCGGCCAGGAGACTCTTGATTTCGCTGCCGCCATCTATTTGAGCGATGGCGTCGTCAACCTCGCCCTTCTCAATTATTTCGGCAAGCGCGGCTCCGGGATCGAGGACGCCAAGAACTTCGTTGGCGCCCATCATTTCGGCTTCCAGGTCGACGATCTCACCGCCACTCAGCAACGGATCGAGGCGGCAGGCGGCACCTTCTTCTTCGACCTCGGAAATGATGCGGAGAAGGAAAACTTCGAGCGCAAGTTCAAAGATCCCGACGGCATCATCTTCGACATTTCACATAAGGGCTGGCTCGGCGCAACCGGCTGAGGTCACCCGCCGGCGCGCTACTGCATGATGGCGACCTGTACTTTCCGAAAATTCCATCCAGCTTGGGAGTCGCATCGTCGGGTAGAATCATCGCATGATCGCGGACGATGTTCGCGCTCCTGCATTCGCTCGCAATGTTCGTTATCGATTTCTTCAAGTTGCCGCGCTGGCTTGAAGCCGAGAACCTGCGCAGCCGACGACGGATTTGTTCAGCGAGATGGACGCGATCGCGGACGAGCTTCGCAGCAATCCGCTGCACATCCCGGGCGATGATCAAATTGCGTTCCGGCAATTGCAGCGCGTCCGACTTCCCGATCTCAGCGAGCAGGAGTGGCTCGATCTATTCCAGCTTTGGCGCGAGCACTATCAAGCGCGGCTGAAGGCTAAAGAAGCGGCGCTGCATGAGCGCCTGGCCCAGCTTTGGGAGGAGCGCGACGCGTTGCCGCCGCAGCAGCGCGCGGTGGTGACGGCACAGATCGAGCAGGTGGCGCGCGCCGGCGGCGCCGGCCGGAAGCTGCGCCTGGTCCTGATCGGCTTNT
>AF_2010_repII_A1DRAFT_10000038_pt1 | contig 19016 bp, 24 predicted proteins | sample AmaForreplicIIA1_FD_9195 | JGI IMG/M metagenome (IMG submission 9195)
GTCGTCGATGCTCCAATCGAGAAACAGGCAGAGTTGGTTCTCGATCAGATGAAGCTCTGTCTTGAGGCGGCAGGATCGTCGCTAGAACACGTGCTCAAGTGCAACGTCTACTGCACCTCGGTGGAGAAGTTCGCGGTCGTCAATGCCATTTACGCCCGCTACTTTCCCAAGAATCCCCCGGCAAGAATCTTCGTCAACGTGCCCGCGTGGCCCGGACATTTCGATATTGAGATCGACTGTATCGCCGCAGTCGCCGACTAGGTCTAAGGAGTCCGCCTTGTTCTCAACGATTTCCGTCAAGGACTCGAAGTTCGCAGTTTGTCATTAGAATAAATCTAATATTTGCCGCTTCTATTGACCTTGAGTTTTTCGCGGCGCTCAATGGTGCAACTGTAGAGCGAGCGCAATGGACGGACATGCGCAATAGTTTTGTTGAAGGTCGCCTCCAGAAAACCGCTTCGTTCGATCGTCTGCGCATTCCGAACATGTGCATTGTCGTTGCTGCGAGCACATTGATTGCCTTGAGCAACGCCGACCTCGCGCGCGGGCAGGACGGATTTTACGAGGTCGAAACCAAATACATCTTCGGATTTACTGAGGGCTCGGGTGTTGGTCTCGAAGGCGAGAAAGAATTTTCGGCGGAGAGCATTGCCCGGATCGGCAAATCCGACGGACGTTATTGGGCAAGCGAGACAAAACTCGAATACGAGTTCACACCGAACCAATATTTTCAATTTGAGCTTGGACCGCTGGTTTCCACGCACGTCATCAAGGACGTCACCGATCTGGAAAATCGCAGCAACCTTGCGATGAGCGGATTTTTCGGCGAGGTGCGATATCTCGTACTTGAGCGCAATGCTTCGTCGCCATTGGCAATTACACTTTCGGCGGAGCCGGAATGGCACCGCATCGACGAGACCAGCGGAACCCGCGTGACAAATTTGGGTCTGGAGTTGAAGGTCAATGCCGATCTCGAGCTCATCAAGAACCGTCTCTTTCTCGGCACCAACCTGCTTTACGAGGCCGAAGGCACAAAGGATCCTGACCATATCGGCGCCGGTTGGGAGAAAGAATCGACCGGCGGTGTATCGGCCGCCGTGTCTTACCGGATAATCCCGTCGGTGTTTATTGGAGCGGAAGCTTGGTACTTGCGTCACTACGACGGCAGTTTTTTCAACACTTTCACGGGTGATGCGATTTTTGTCGGGCCAACTCTCTACGCGCAGCTCGGCCCGAAGGCGTTCATGACCGCGGCTTGGAATGCGCAGGTGTCGGGTCACGATGTCGAGGTGCCGGGCTCGACGCTCAATTTCGGTGAATTCACGCGGTCTCGCGCCAAGTTAAAATTGGCCGTCGAATTTTGAACGGAGCGGCTCAGATGGTCGGAATAATTGCAAGGATCTTACTTGCTGCCTCCCTGGTCGGGGGCACTTGTCTCGGTGTGAATGCCCAGCAAACGGCATCTGTGACGGTGAGCGTGAAAAATCACCGGTTCCAGCCGACAGAAATTCACGCTCCACCCAACGTCCCCATTGAGCTGCGGGTGAAGAATCTCGATTCAGCGCCAATGGAATTCGAGAGCGTTAGCTTACGGGTTGAAAAAGTTGTGACGGGAAATGGCGAAGGCATAATCCGCCTCAGGCCCTTGGCCCCCGGTCGCTACGAGTTCTTCGACGACTTCCACCCCGAAACGCGTGGGGCGTTGGTCACTAAATAGGGGCTCGTCAATGGAATGTCCGCTTTTGACCCTTAGCGGACAATCCAGCCACGACCTGAGATGACCGCTTTCAGGGCAAAGCGGACTTCTTTCGAGAAAAAGCCGACCGACATACAGAATGTTAGAGGTATGCGGACACAAGGCACTTGGCATTTGAGGAACCACCCGCCGTCTAAAGGGCGCGTTGGGGCACCAATGCGATCACATCGATTTCCACAAGCATAGCAGGCCACGCGAGCTGGCTAACGTTGAGGAATGTGTGCGCCGGAAGAGGCGCCTTGCCATATGCTCGCAGGCGGCACTTCCCTGCCAGATGTTGATGGCGCGCGTCGATGACATAGGTCACTTGTTTGACAACGTCGGCCATGGTGGCTCCATTGCGTGCAAGGACTTTCTTGAGCTTGCGGTAGGCGTACCGGCATTGCGCGGTAAAGTCGCCTGGGTGCATGATTTTGCCGGTCTGCTCATGCTCGGAACCAATTCCAGCAAGGAAAATCATTTTGGCCGGTCCGGTAACGGTCACTGCTTCGGAAAAGCGGCTTTTGGTCCAGCGGCCGTAGTTAAAATGATGCCTTTCGAATGCTTGCTTCCCTGAGCCTGTTTTAGCCGATTTGCGTTTGCGCGTTACCATTAAAATACTCCTCAACAAATGGCGAGCACCAGAGCTGTTAGGATACACGCCACTGGTTGAGCCACACATCAATGAAGTCCTGTGCTTTAGTTACCGCCACGCCGAGGATGGCGAGAACGATGAGCACTGCGAAGACCTGCTCAGTTTCGAGCACTTGCCCTGCAAGATAAAGCCGTGCACCCAATCCGACTTTGCCCACCACCATTTCAGCTGCAACGACTAGGATGATTGAGACGCCAAGGCCGAGACGGACACCGGCGAATATCGAGGGTATCGCTGAGGGCAACAAAACCATGCGAACAACCTGGCGATTCGTGGCGCCAAGGTCACGAGCGGCCAGAATGAGGCCCGGGTCGCATTGACGGATTCCGAGCACGGTATTGATCACAATAGGAAAAAAAGCGCCGAGAGCCGAAATGGCCAGCATAAATGGCCCGCCCGTGCCTAGCCAAATGATCAGCAGCGGGATTAGCGTGACCTTCGGTAAAGGATAAAGAGCAGCGATGAAGTTGTCGGCGACGGCGCTCACACGTTCTGACGTTGCCATCCATATCCCGAGCAGCGTTCCAGCGACTAGCGCAATCGCAAAGCCTCCGAATATTCGCGCCAGCGTGGCCAAAAGGTCGCTGAGCAACCCGCCAGTTCTGAACATCGTTGTGAGCGCAATCAAAATTTGGCTAGGACGTGGCAAATAGATCGGATTGAGACGCGCTCCGGCAACGACGGCTTCCCAGGTGATCAAAACAAAAGCGACAGCGAGCCAACCAAGAACCCGTGGCTCCCCCAGCTTTTGCATGGATTTATGAAGAAAGCTGGTCGCCGATGGGACTCTCTCCGAAATGATCGGCCGCTCATCTTGCATCACGCGCTCTCAGCTTCGATCGCCATTGCTTTGACGACCTCGTCACGAAGAAGTCGATAGATCTGGTCAAACAGAGACGAATAGGCGCTCAGATGCGTGGTTGAGAGCGAACGTGGCCTTGGCAGTGCGACATTGATCTCGGCGGCAATGCGGCCTGGGCGGGCCGTCATCACCAAGATGGTGTCGGCCAAAAGAATGGCTTCTTCAATAGAGTGGGTGACAAGCACTGCCGTCGTCCCACTTTTTTCAACCAGGCGAGCAAGCTGCTCCTGGAGCACGAGCCGAGTTTGTGCATCCAGCGCGCCAAACGGTTCATCAAGCAGCAGTACATCGGGCTCCATTACCAAAGCCCTCGCGAGACCAACACGCTGGCGCATGCCCCCCGAAAGCTGACGCGGATGCTTGACTTCAAAGCCGGCCATATCAACTTGGGAAAGGCATCGACGAGTCCGTTCAATGCGCTCTTGGCGCGCGATCCCAGCAACCTCAAGGCCAAAGGCGACATTGTCGGCAACAGTGCGCCACGGAAACAAATTGAAACCTTGCCACACCGTAGCCATCCGCGGTGTGCTGGCAACGACACCTGTCTGAGCGTCAACAAAGCGAATTCGTCCGCTACTGGGCGCGAGTAGCCCTCTGACAATTTGCAACAACGTGCTCTTGCCGCAACCACTCGGTCCGATCACGGCAGTCACCTGGCGCGGACTAATGCGAAAACTGACGCGTTGGAGCGCCTCAACTGGAGCTCCAGATTTTGCGCTATACGTCAAGCTGACGTCGTCGCAAGCGATGGCGACGCCTGTGCGTGTCACGCTGTACTCACGTAAATGGGTTGGCGGTTTTCAGCCGCTCCGTAGCTTCTTTGGCCGCGGTCAGATCGAACAACATGTCAGGAGTTACCTGGCCGCTCACCATGCTCATCGACTGCGACACGAATTTGAATTGAGCCATGACCGAGCCCACGTTGGGGAGACCATCGTCGGAGTACCAGGTCCAACGCGGAGCCGCGGCCGTAACCAAGACGGCTGGCACCTTGGTGGCGTCCGCGATGATTTTGACTACGTCTGGGTCTTTCTCCTCGGCCGCCTTGTTGAACAGGCGTGCGGCGTAGGTGTGCACCATTGCAAATCGTACTGCTGCCGATTTATTGGCTGCCAAGTACGAACTCGACATAACCCAACAGGCGAGTTGAGCGTCGGGTTCGATATCAGAGCCGGGTCCGACGATCTTCCCGACCTGATTCTTTTCGGCGAGGAAGGCAAGCGGAACGGGGATGTTGGCAGCATCGGCCCGGCCGGCCCCCATAAGTTTGATCATGTCCGGATAGGGCATTCCGGAGGACCAGTTCAGGTCTGTTTTCGCATTGAGCCCTGCCTTCTCCGCGGCACGCCCCAATAGATACTGGTCGATGCTGCCGGGCGCTTGAATTGCGATTGTCTTGCCTTTGAGTTTTGAGCCGTCATTTGCCGAACGATAGCCCTGCTCGTAGAAGTCATTGCTGGCGACGATTGTCATTGACCCATGCCCGGGCTTTTCGCTGCCTCGATCGAGGATGAGTTTGAAAGGTGCGCCCTTGGCCACCGTATTGAAGAGCCCGGCGTTCAATGTGGTAGCGGTCAGATCAAGTTCGCCTGCCACTAAGGCCGGCATCGCAACAGCTCCATCCGCGAAGTATTTCAATTCTACGTCCAGATTGACTTTGTCGAAAAATTTTCGGGCGTCCGCGATGAATATCGGGCCAGACGAAATGAGCGGGACCAGACCAATTCGTATTTTTGAGGCCTTCTCTTGCGCGCGAATAACGGCCGGCGCGGAGGCAACGAACGACAAGGCGGCGGTGCCGGTTAGAATACGGCGGCGGTCGATATTCATGGGTGTCCTCCAGTTCAACAACGGGCCGCCACAGGCCGACGGCCGAAGAGCTTATTCCCCTCAGGGTCCAGCATGTTAATTCGAATTGTCAAGTTGTGTAGTACGCGACAAAATGAATGCTCAGCAAAGCAAGTATTCTTGGCAGGCATTCTTACTGTGGTTGTGATTTTGCCTGCGCAACAAATTGCCTGACCTTTTGCAGATCCTTGGTGTGGCTTCCGTCATCCTTGTCAGTCCTGGTTTTCGAATCGACCCCTGCCGGCTGCACTGCCATTATGACATCGGCTACATTATCCGGACCCAGTCCGCCGGCGATGATAACGGGAATTTTCACGCTCTCGACAATCTTCCTGTCGATCTCCCAGTTATGGGTTATGCCAAGCGCACCAATCTGACGGTCACCCGGCTGATGACTGTCTAAAAGCAGCATATCGGCAATACCGTCGTAGCTCCGCGCGATAGCGATACTTTCCTCGCCAACCACAGGAATACTTCGCATCACAAAGAGGGGGCCACATCGCTTCTTGAGGCTCTGTACGGTCGAAGCTGTGAGCAGGTCGGCCGACGCACCCAAATGCAGAATCTCGGTTTTCAGTTCTGAAATGGTACGCTCGATGAATCGCGCGTCAGAAGACAGCAGCAAGGCCGAACCTTTGCACTTTGTCGGAATGGCAGAAAATATAAGACGTGCATTGTCGATGCCCCGTTCGCGCGGAAATGAACCATCGCCGACCAGTACTCCAATGTGATCAACGCCCAGCTCTCCGAGCACTTTCGCTTCCTCGGGACTTGAAGTCTCATAAATCTGGACGAGCATCTGCGCGATCTGCAAGCCGTGAGAACGGACGGACAAGTCCTAGCGGATATTCAGAACAAAATCGAAGCGACCAGTAAGACCGTCGCCTGAGTCCGCTACCTGCATCAGCAGTTCGGGCTGGAACAGACCGTCGCGTGAGTTCGCCGGCTCGTTGGGAAAATATAGCTGGGTGGTCAGTAAACGGCTGCCGGGCGCCTGAACCTTGACATGATAGTGCCTCGTGCGGCCGCTGTAGACAGCGGGCACAATGGTTCGAAACTGGTACGTGCCGCCGGGTCCGGTGATGACGTGGCCGCGATATCGAAAACCGACGTTGTCGTATTCACCCTTCTCGTCCGCATGCCACAGATCGACCACTACTCCGGGAAGCGGGCGGCAGCTTCTGGTCAGCACAAAGCCGGAAAGCTCAGCAGGACGCGCTTGAGCGCCTGAGCCGCGCAGGTCACTGCGCTCGGGTGATTTTGGTTTGAAAAACGGTCCCTCGCCTTGGCGTGCCGTCGGTTCGTCTCCGTCCCGACAAGAAGGTGTGGGCTTGAGCTCCTGTCCAAGAGCGGCGCGCCGGGAGAGTTCCCAGGTCACGGCAACCATACCGGAGTCCAGCAGAAATCTGCGCCGCGTCGTTTTCGGTAATCTGTTCATCAAGCCAACCAAAGCTGTTGTTCAGTCTCTCCCGATCTCGAGAGGTTACCGCCAGTTTGAAATCTGGTTCGAACAAAGATGTGTGATCGCGAAGGCCTGCGGCATCCCTATGCCTCAATTATGCAATGCCGGCGCAATCTCGGTGACCAGCTCCCGAAGCAACACCGTTAAGCAAACGGTAACCCCGCTTTTTAAGTCAACAGTAACAGCGACACGGTAGTCGATGCGTCATTTTTCGAGGGGACGCGTTATGCGAATTGGGGTCCTGCGTAGAGGGCTGGCGGTTGTGGTTGCCGCAGTGCTCAGTGTTGTCGTTCTTGGGTCGGCTTTGACTCGCAAGATGGACGTCACAGGCGGCGAGAAATGGCCGTTCGGCCTGCGCTTGGCGCACCCGCAGCATATGAAGAGTATCTCCGAGGACCTGATCCCCATTCCGTGAAGCCGGAAATTCCTTAGCTCGCCACAAGCTGGTTCAAGTTTCCCAAACCTGTTTGTAATTCACTGTGGCGGTCGTGGTGAGAGCCGGGCAGATCTCGCTCAAGCGGTGACGGACATCCTAGAGCGCCGCTGTTAGCGTTTGATTTTGCCAGATTTCGCTGAGGAACTATCGCCTGCGGGTGGAGAATTTCGTTTGCACACCCACTCCCTCCGCCAAAACTAATTGAAATTACCGAGCGGCATTTTCAATTCACTTCCGTTCAAAGCCGAGGCCTCAGATAGTGAAAAGCTATCGGCGTTGGCTTCTCCTTATACCGCGCCGTTGAAAATTATCCTTCCTGTGAACTAGGCGCAGAAGAATGGGACCAATGAACTTACCGTGAAAGGAAATCCAAGGGCTCTTTTGGCCATACCGAAAGAAGAGCTCCATGCGCGAACTGCTCTTGCAGTCATCGCCTGGTCAGTTGGTCCGACCGTCGGTAAAACGCATCACGCTGAGACCATCAATCCGCTCAGTCTTATGACAACGCCGTACGACGCTTTCTAGCCGTACTCGCATCCTTCGAAACGCATAGGCCAAGAACTTCTCGGCCTATGCTGATGCATTTTCGCCGTTAGGAACCAAGACTGGACGCAGCATGGCGCGTTCTTAGCTAACTGGCTTTTGGAACCGAGCCGTCATTGGTCCATTAACCCAATTTAAAAGACTGGCCCGCGTACAGGTGCCTAACCAAGGCGGGCATCATGCTTAGATCGATTCCTTGGTGGGTTGCTGCTGCGATTGCGGCCGTGGTCGCCCTCGCCACGTTTTTTGACCTGAGCCTGGCAATCTTTATTTTCATTTTCCTTGGTTTAAGCGCCTACATCACTGTTCAAACTTTTGGCAGCGAACGCGACAAATGACAAGCAGTATGCCACCGCCTTAAACGGAGCTCGTCCTGTAGCGCATTTGCTATCTCACTTTTGTCCTGTGGTTTGTGGTTGTGTCTCCGGAATAATCTCGGCGATCTTTCTGTCGAGTCCGTTCACGATCAAGATCTGATCTTTCATTTTCGCGTACCCATAGTCTGCAAGTTGCGGAATCTTCTGGATCAGTTCAGACGGCAAGCCGTCGGGCGTAACACCTTTCGGAAGGTTGGCACCAATTTTTGGTGTGAAGTCTTTTGCTGGTTTTGTCGCCTTTAACCTGAACTCGACTTCCGTGTGTTTGGTCAGCAGTGCTTGACGAACCTGTTCGCGCTGCGCCGTGTTCAAGTTTAGCGTCGGCAGCGAGGGAGTTTGCGAAATACTGTCCTTACCCTGCCCAACTGCACCACCATGCGAATTCTCGGCGGCCGGGGTCACAGTGTGCGCGATGAGTAGCAAAGTCCCACCGAGCAGGATTTTGAGGATGAATGACATAACCGTCCTCACTTTTTCGGCGTCACCCCTGTCTATTTAACCGCTGTTGCTTGTGGGAGTTGCACTCGGGAAAACGCAAGTCTCCCAAAGTTCCATCACGCGGCAACTCAGCCTGCTTGGTTATTGCCTGACAACATGTTGTACAGAAGGCGTCTTCGGAGCGAAATCAGCTGGTGGGGTTCGCGACATAGTGCGCGATCAACAGCAGTGCCACCACAGCAAATGGGAGACCGATAACAATAAAAAAAATGTACATCCCCAAGTGGTCGTAACGATCAAGTGTGCGTTGCGAAATTGAGTAACGCGATGCAGCAGCCGCGAGCAAAATTAAGAGAATGGTTCCAATGACTGCAGTCAGCATTTCGACACCCCTACGCCGAATTGCCTGAAACAAAGCTGATGCTAACAGAATTCGCCGAGTCGGTGGGTGCAGCTGGATACCGCAGGTTCTCGTCACGGAGGCAGCGCTCCCGACCGGGAGTTTTAATGCAACTCCTCCAGCCTCTCGGTCGTTGTTCCGCTACAGCCCGCTGGAGGTCCCCATGAAAGATCGATGTCATCTCAGGCTGGCAATGCTGGCCGCGGCGGTCGTTTGGGTAGGCATCAATGGATCAACGGGCGCCGAGGAAAGCGCCACGGTTCCAACCAATCCGGGATTAAATGCCGACACCGGCCAAATCAATCCAGGCTCGACGCTGCAGGCGTCCTCGCAATCGAAACAGACCACCGACATCCCGACACCTGAGGAAGCACGCCGGGCGCTCCTGGAGCCGTACTCGAAGCAGCCATCGCTTGGCAACACCCCCAGTGCGCCGCGTCCGGAAACCCAAACGTTCGGCGGGCCAAATACAAAGCACGGATCGCAGAACGCTATCGGAGGCCCCCAAGGCCTTACAACAGGCGGTACCACTCCGGATCGGAACGCCTTAAAGGCTGGCGGACCAGCGGCGTCAACGTCAACTAGCGGTCCATCTACTACAGCGGGCGAGCCGCCTCCGTCCGGACCGATCGGTTCGTTCGGCCAGACGATCCCTGCCAAATTCTCCAAGCGAAACGATATCCTCGACCGCATGCCTACTATGGCCTGGCCGTTGCCGCTCACCGATCAGCAACGCATGCAAATATTCGATGCGGTGATGTCAGACGCTTCGAAACCGGTCGCAGGTGCCGATGCGCTTAAACCGGCAAGCGAGCTGTCACCCGACCAAGCGCTCAATGGTATGCGTCCCTTGCCCGAAAGCGTGCGCAGCATCGATGGTGTCGAGCACCTTTACTATCTGAAGGCCAAGGGCAAAGTCCTGCTTGTTGAGCCCGCAACCCGGACTGTGGTCGGCGAAATCGAGTCGTAAAGTGAGCTAATCACCGGCAATACCCGTGACGGCTTTCTCGACTTACAATGCTGGCGTATGGTCTAGCGAGAGGGGACCGTGGGCGCTGCCGAAAATGAATTGCGCGGAAATGAAGCGGAAATAAAGAATACGACCACTTCCTCCGCCAGTTCCTCCAGAGAGCAGTCCGACTGATACGCCGAGACGTTAGGAACAAACATGTCTGAAGATCTGAAAGCAGAGATCGAGCGCCTTCAAGCCGAGAATGCCGCGCTCAAAAAAGGCGCGACCTCCGGCATCCGCATGAAAGTAAGCGAGAAGGGGGCCGTTTCTGTTTACGGAATGGGGCGCTTTCCCGTGACCTTGTATAAAGAACAGTGGCTCAAGCTGCTGAATATGTCAGACGACATTCGCGCGTTCATCGCTGCCAATGACTCCGCGCTGAAGACCAAGGAACCAAAATAAGTTGCCGGGTCAGCGACGTTTTTCACCCAGAGGGGAGCATGGCAACACTGACGCGAAAGTCGCCGCAAGGCGCGCACAAACCGTTTGCGCACTATTCGCACGTCGTTACCGCGCAGGGCGCCAATAAATTAGTGTTCTGCGCCGGACAGGTGGCAGCAGATCCTACAGGCAAGGTCTTGCCACCGGACGATTTCGCAGCGCAGACCAAAATGGTGATGGAAAACCTGAGGCTGGCGCTAGCCGATGGCGGCGCCACCTTCAAAGACGTTGTGAAAGTGACGATCTTTATCTGCAATCCGCACGATGTACCGAAGGCGCGCGCGATCCTTCAGGAGTATTTTGGCGACAACCCACCGGCAAGCACGCTTTGCGTGCTACGCGGCCTCGCCAATCCAAACTTCCTGTTGGAGATTGAGGCAATCGCGGCCGTGTAGAATGGGGCGGGGTCCCATCAGCTCTTGAAGTTCCGCCGTTAACGGCTGGTTAAGTGGTTAGGCTGAAGGTCGATCGGCCATCGAAGCGCGCGATTCGTCTCATCGGCACCATTGTACGTACCGAAAGACGTGTTCATCCTGCTTCACCGGAAGCGCTCGATCATGAAATCCGTTGAACCCGCCTTTGACATACCACGGGGAATTTGGTCCCGCGGGACCAGGTGTTTCTGAAACGGACATTCGGGCGCTCGAAGGCATAATTGCGAGACGGTCCTCAGAATTGAACTTGCGCCTTACGGAGATCCTCGACCTCTACAATACGGCAGGCGCGGCAGACCAATGCATTGCGCGCGCGCGGAGAGATAGATCGCCTAAAGCGGAACGTTTTCGAGCTGCAGGCCGCAATGGCGCAGCACGGGACCGCCGCTGCCGCCAACCAGGAAGAGATAAAGCGCTTGAAAAAAGACAAGGGCATCCCTGTCCACGGAATGCAATGCAGGCCACCCTCGATGCAGGGGCAGCGAACGCCGCACGCAGATTGACAACCTGAACTCCGAACCGGCTGCTGCGATGGCGGAGCGGTTCAAGCTTGTCGCAACCGTCCATGGTGAAAAGAGACGCCACAATCAGAAAATCTTTTTGGGAAGACAAGATTAAGAGCGTGGAGGCGAGGACCAGCGTTGCCAATCGCCCCGAACGTGATTGCAGCCGACTTACATGGCCGGTCTTGATAGGCTGGCTCACCAAAGACCCTTCAAGCGTCCGCCATCAAGGTTAAGCGAAACGCCGGTGATGTAGCTCGACCGTTCCGAGCACAGAAACACAGTGGCATTCGCCAGCTCTTCCGGCTTGCCCATGCGACCGAGCGAGTTCTTCCTGGCGGCAAGTTTCCTTGCTTCGTCTTCACTCTTCGCGTTCAGCTCTTTCTTGAGACCTTCGGCATTGCGCACCCACAGGTCGGTCGCTACCCAACCCGGACATATGGCGTTCACCAGCACGTTGTCTTCGCCGAATTCCTCCGACAGCGATTTGGTCAAATTGAGCAAAGCACTGTTGGTCATCGCACTGCCGAACATGTAGGGATCTGGCTCTTTGCCGGCTCCGCCGATCGTATTTACGATACGACCCCATTTTTGCGCTTTCATCATGGGATAGACGAGGCGGATCGCTCGCATGAAACCGAACAGCTTGGTCTCGAACTGATTCTTCAGCTCGTCATCTTTCAGTGATGCAAAGCGGCCCGAATACATCGTGCCCGCATTGTTAACGAGAATGTCGACACCGCCGAGTTTTGCCTTTGCAGTATCGATCATCCGCTTGATATCCGCTTCTTTGCTCATGTCGGCTTGCACGGCGTGAACTTCGCCACCGGTTCGCTTTGCCAATTCGTCGCGCGCTTTGTTGATCTTGTCAGCGCTCCGGCCCGTAATGAGAACGCGCACACCCTCTTCGAGAAATTGTCGTGCCGTTTCGAATCCAATTCCGCTGCCGCCGCCAGTTACAATTGCACGACGCCCCTTGATGCCCAGATCCATCGCCTACTTTCCTCCGGTTGCTTGACGCAGTTCACCTGCCGATAGATGATCCGAACAACCCATACATCATTAGAAATGCGAGGGGGAGGATGGATCTCGGCCTGCATGGCAAGGTTGCTGTGGTGACTGGGGCGTCGCGCGGCATTGGCAAGGCCGTCGCAAAAGGTTTGATTCATGAAGGTTGTAAGGTAGCAATTTGCGCGCGCAACGCGGAACGTTTGCATTCAGCTGTTGCCGAGCTTTCACAGGGCAAAAACGATCCTGGTGAGTGTCGCGTCCTGGGCGTGGCCACCGACGTTACCGATGAAGCGGCGGTGCAAAAGTTCGTTGCCGATGCAAACCAGGCGTTCGGGCGGATAGACATCCTCGTCAACAATGCCGGAACTCACCTGCGCGGTACCGTAGAGACAACCACAGCCGAGATTCTGGAACGGCAGTTGCGCGACAAGGTGTTCGGCTTTTTTTTCATGATTCAAGCTGTGCTTCCGATCATGCGGAAGCACAAGGATGGGCGGATCATCAACATCGTTGGTCAGGCCGCACGACATCCGCATCCAGATCGCTTTCCGTCGGGAGTGACAAACGCCGCGTGCATGGGCCTGACTAAGTCCGTCGCCGACGCAGTCGCCCGCGACAACATCCGCGTCAATGCGGTGTGTCCGCAATACATTGAATCCGAACTTCTGGCCTCGTTGATCGAGAAGGAAATGCGTGAACGGAAGGTCGATCGTGCGACCGCTGCTGCGGGCTTTTTACGCGCCAATCCGCTCGGACGTATCGGAACGCCAGATGAAGTCGCGGATTTAGTGTCGTTTCTCGTCTCTGAGCCGGCGAACTTCGTGACCGGTAGCGCCGTGAGCATTGATGGCGGCTACCACCGTTACGTCTTCGGTTGAAAGCGAAAATCATGGAACTTGGTCTGAAAGACAAAGTCGCGTTGGTGTCCGGGGGTACGAGCGGAATCGGTCTTGCCGTTTCCCAACGCCTTTCCGACGAGGGCTGCAAGCTTGCCCTTGCTGGACGAAAGCAGGCCAAGCTTGATCGTACAGTAACACAAATTGATCGTGCGCGAGGTTTCATCGCCGATGTTTGTGATCCGATTCAGGTCAAAGCATTGGTTGACGATGTGGTCGCCGTTTTTGGGCGAATCGATATCGTTGTCAGCAACGCCGGGACGCATCTCGCCGGCCGACTTGAAGAAGTCGAGACAAGTGCTTTGCTGCGACACCTGGAGACCAAAGTGATGGGCACATGGGAATTGGCCAAATGCGTCGTGCCTCATATGCGTCGCCAAGGGGGCGGGCGCTTTATTGTTATCATCGGTCAGGCCGGCAAAGTGCCGCAGGCCAACGGGATCGCGTCGACCATTAGCAATGCCGGGCAGCATGCCCTGGTGAAGTCGCTTTCGGATGACTTCGCGCGGGATAACATCCTGGTCAATGCCGTGTGCCCAAGCCGCATCAAAACTCCGCTGACCGATGGCTTAAAACTTCACAACGAGGTTTTTCTCGGACGTAGCCTGGAGCAGCAAGAATCGCGTTGGGGTGCCGAGGTTCCGCTCGGGCGTTGGGGCGTGGCTGAGGACGTCGCCAGTGCGGTCGCATTTCTGGCGTCGGAACGCGCTGGCTTTATTGTAGGGGCCAATATCGATGTCGATGGTGGGCATCAACGCTCGATATTCTAGTGGTCTGCAGCTGTGATTGAGATCTCCCATGTCTGCAAGACATTCAGACGTCGCGAGGCGGTCGTCGAGGCATTGCGCGATTTCAATCTGACAATTCGTCAGCATGAAATTGTTGCGGTCATCGGCCCCAGCGGATGTGGCAAATCGACCCTGTTGAACATGATTGCGGGGATCTATCCGCCGAGTAAGGGCCAGATCCTCTACAAAGGCACGCGCGTTAGGGACCTCAACACCGACGTCGGATACATGACGCAGAAGGACAACCTGCTTCCTTGGCGAAACGTTCGTGACAATATCGCCTTTCCGCTGGAACTTGCTGAGCTGTCACGGCCGGAACGCGAGGCCCGCGCGGAAAATATCATAAAAGTAGTCGGGCTCGACGGGTTTCAAACGCGCTTTCCAAATGAATTGTCCGGCGGAATGCGCAAGCGTGTGAGTCTTGCGCGTATGATCGTCTACGGCGCCGAAACGGCGCTGCTGGACGAGCCATTCGCAGCGCTCGATGCTCAGCTCAAGCTCGCGATGCATCGTTTGCTTCTGCAGCTTGCCGCAGAAAACGAGCAGACGGTGATTTTCGTCACGCATGACCTCATGGAAGCGGTGACACTTGCCGATCGCGTCATTGTTTGTACGCGCCGACCGGCGATGATTGCGCTTGAGCAGAAAATTTCGCTGGCGCGTCCCCGTGACGTTCTCGACGTCCGTTTTACTAACCAATTTAAAGAACACTACGACGCGCTCTGGGATCGGCTGCGCATCGAATACCAGGAGGAAAGGGTGTGACCTCGCTGGAACAGGACATCGATCAGCCCGAAACCTCGAGCCCGAGCGAGGCTGGCGGCGTTGCCATGGTGCTGTGGCAAACACTGCTGGGCATTGCCGTGCTGTTTGCCTGGCAGGGTGCTTCGGGCCGTCTGGTCGACAATTTCTTCATTTCGAACCCGATCGATGTCGGACGACGGCTCTTTGAATGGACGCGCGACGGATCCATTTTCATTCATTTGTGGGCGACGATCTATGCAACGACGGCCGGATTTGTGATCGGCTCGGTTCTTGGCGGTGCGCTAGGAATTTGGCTTGGTGTATCACCCTTCATCAGTCGGCTGCTCAATCCCTACCTCAATGCGTTGAACGCTCTTCCGAAGGTCGCGTTGGCACCGCTCTTTGTTTTGTGGTTCGGTCTCGGAATCGAATCCAAGATCGCACTGGCAGCAGCCTTGGTGCTGTTTTTGGTGTTTTTGAACACGTTCGCTGGCGTTCGACAGGTCGATCAAGATCTGATCGACATTGCCCGCCTCATGAAGGCAACGCGTCTGCAGGTCATCGCCAAGGTGATTGTGCCGTCTGCCATGTCGTGGATGTTCGCCGGGCTGCGGGTTTCCGTTCCCTACGCATTGATCGGTGCGGTGATTGGCGAGATGGTCGCGTCAAACAAAGGGCTCGGCTATCTCGTCCAGTTTTCTGGTGCCCAGTTCGACACCGCGGGCGTTTTCGCTGTCCTCATTGTCATTGCGCTGCTTGCAGTGACTTTGAACTTCCTCGTGGATGCCGTGCAAAATCATATGGAACAATGGCGTTTCACGAGTCGATAACGCAAAAAACTCGCAAAGGGAGGAGTATCATGAGAGCCTGGAAACTGTCCGCGATCGCCGCGTCGATGTTGGCGGCGTGCTCTGCAGCCGCTGAGCCCGTCAAGATCACCAATATCGGGCATGGCTACTACAGCGGAGCGCTCTACGTCGCCCAACGCGAAAAACTGTTCGAGAAGCATGGGCTGGAGGCGGATGTTTCGTTCGTCCAAGGGGGCCCACTCGCGCTGCAGGCGGCGCTGACCAAACAGGCGGACGTTGCGATCGTGAGCTACGAACACATTCTGACGTCTGCCGTACAGGGGAAACGCGTCGTTGCTTTCTTCAATATCGCCAATCGCCCGGTCAACAACATCATCGGCAATGATGCGCTGGTGGCAGGCGCGGACAAGCTTGGCATTGAGGCGAAGGTCAGGCGTCTCAAGGGAATGCGCGTTGCGATGCCGTCGGCGGGCGGCTCCGGCGAGAAGATGCTCGGGGTCCTCGCAAAAAAATACGGACTGACGCTGCCCGAAGACATCAAAAGCGTCTATCTCGGCGCCGAAGCCCCTTCTTATGTGGCTGCTTTTGACCGCAACTTGATTGATGCGGCGCTGCCGTTTGAGCCGGCCGGCGTCCTGGTTCAGCAGGCGGGTAAGGGCAGGATCTTCCTCAATCTGATGAACGGCGAGGTACCCGAGTTTCGCGACATTCTGTTCATGACGCTTGCCACCCACCCAGACAATATAAAGGGCAAACCCGAACTCCTTCGCAAAGTAGCGGCAGCATTCTCTGATGCCGTGAAAATTCTCAAGGACGATCCGAAGCGAGGCAAGGCGCTCATGGCGCTGGAATATCCAACGATGGCGTCTGCGACGAACGACGAAGCCTACGAGGTCGTGAGCCAGATCTGGACTAAAAATGGCCGCATGACGGAATCGCAGGCGCGCGGGACATTTGATTACCTGCAACCCAAGGGCACCCAGGACGTTGATTTCCCCTCGACGTTCACAAACGAATTTCTCCCAAAATAATGAGACGGTGCAATTTCATCTCGTTTTTCGGCGGCGTATGCCTGCTCCTTGCCAATGCGATGCCCGGCAATATCGGGATCGCACGCTCAGAGGCCGTGGTCGACCGACTATCGGTTCCGCAGTCGTTCGAGTTCAACGGTGAAAGCTATCGGCTGTCATGGAGTTCGCACCCGAGGCCTCACTATTTCAAGCAAGAATATTTGCCGTCGGGTCAGACGAGTGAACGCTTCCAGCGGATGATCTTGATTGAAGTCACCGTGCGCGAAGTCAACGTCAAGGACGTGGTGGCTGCGCAGGTAAACATGCTCAATAAGCGGAAGCCGACCGATCCAACCGTTAATTTCGCAATCCTCACGAATTCAAAAAACGATGAGATAATCCTGGATTTCATTCTCAGCGCGCAAAATTCAAGGGGAGAAGACATTGTCGAATGGAATGCCTATCGCTATGCGGCGCTGAAGGGCAAAGGTGGCGTTTCCGGCGTGGTGCTGTTTGGAATAAGCCGGCGTGGCTACGGCGACGATGCAAACTTTCTCCGCAGACTGAAGTCAACGCGCCCGGCGGAGATCAATGCACTCGCCGCCTATCCGTTGCCGGCCGTCCGCCCGATTGACTAGGGCGCTTCAGTTCGCGGTATCTTAGATCGCGCCCCAGATTGGATTGTCGAAACGCCGCAACGTTTCCGAGTGGACAAGAGGACGGCGCACTTTGTCTCGTAGTCAAGCCGTGCGCATGACTCACCTCCTGATACGCTGGGGTGAATTCACCACCATGACCCGCGCGCCGCAGCTAATGGTCGTTGTCGGTCGGACCGACGCCGCCCCGCGCTGGATGCCGAGATCCACCGCAGTGTCAAAGGCGTGCTCACAGCAGCCGCATTTCCAGCTATGATGCACGCTGTGGGTGTCGGCGTACTCAGACGTTTCCGGCAGGAAGAGCCGTTCGCCACATTTGACACAGCTCACGAAAGGGATGGCGGTAGCTAATTGCATGAGCTGTCCGTAGGGCTCGAAGCGTGAACTCACCAAAGCCATAGCGATGTGCCCGATCCTAGGTATTCGCGAATTAAAATGCGCGTGCACAAAATGGCAGAATTCGCTGGACCCGACGCGAAAGATCGATGGTAGCGGGCTTCTGTCGCTACCGCGGCGCCAAATTCACGACCTGGTGATTTGATCGCTCCTCCGCTTTTGTAATGCCAGATCGACCGCATATTTCAGCCACCAAAGGAATTTCATGTTGCCTTAATTGAACTCTAGAGCCTCGCTGGTCTTCGCCTTTTGAAGTGCGCCAAGGAGTACGCTAGTGGGCGTGCGAGTTCGGATGAGCTTTGCGCGATTGTTCTTTCTGATCACGCTAACGATGACCAGCGGGCTGGCCCGCGCGTCAACGGATGCTTGTCCCGGGAATCCGAATGCATTGGGTACCAGTCGCGTACTCGCCATTAGCCCAAGCGAATTCAAAGGCATTGGCAGTATGCAATACAAGCAGACACTGCCGCTCAACGATCATGAGGTTGTCATCACATTCGATGACGGACCGTTGCCACCCTACAGCAGCATCATTCTGGATACGTTAGCGTCGCAATGCGTCAAGGCGACCTACTTCCTAATCGGGCGGATGGCGCACGAGTATCCGTCCATCGTCCGGCGCATCTACAACGCCGGCCACAGCATCGGCACCCATACCGAAAATCACCCACTCGCGTTGCAGCGGTTGCCAATGCAGCGGGTCGCATCCGAGGTTGAGAGTGGTGTCGCCTCTGTCGATGTCGCATTGGGAGATCCGAAGGCCCTTTCACCTTTTTTCCGAATCCCGGGTCTGGCCAGGAACAACGCGATTGATGACTACCTGGCCTCAAAGTCGCTGGTGACCTGGAGTGCGGATGTCGTTGCCGATGACTGGTTCAGGCACATTTCGGCGAAAGCCATTGTGCAAAGGGCCATGCGACGACTGGAAGCAAAAGGCCGAGGTATACTGCTTCTCCACGACATCCATCCGGCCACGGCTACGGCACTGCCAATATTACTCCAGGAGCTCAAGGCGCGCGGCTTCCGTGTGGTGCAGGTCGTGGCGACTGGCGATCGGCCGAAAGTCTTGCCTGAACAAGTAGCGTCGCCAGCCGCGGAAAAGGCTGCGTGGCCAACTGTGGTTCGAACGAAGCGGTTCTAAAAACAGCCTGCGCGACGTCGCCGCGAGGCCAATTTTCTTTCACTTTTTCAGTTGAGGGCAGCGGCGTTGGCCCCTGTCGCGCCCGCTCGATCCACGCGCTCGATCGCAGCAGGGTCGGGTGGCCAAGAGGCCAACCAAGCCGCTAGTGGCATTATCGGAGGTGGCACTCCGACGTCTACCAAGCTCGCGTCGATGGCGTAATAGCCACCGTTGTTTTCCTGCACGACCGCGGTATTGCGCAAAGGTCCGTAGGAAAGCGGCGCCACCTTGTGGAAGGCGAAGAGTCCGCTGCGCTCCATGAGCGTCATGTAGGTCCACGTGTTGACCGAGGAGTCGATACAGTCGAGTTGCGTCAGGTCACCAGCATTGGGAAGGACGTACATGTTCTTATGCGTCCATTGGTGAGCATTTGTTCCGGT
>AF_2010_repII_A1DRAFT_10000040_pt1 | contig 18944 bp, 12 predicted proteins | sample AmaForreplicIIA1_FD_9195 | JGI IMG/M metagenome (IMG submission 9195)
ACGCAGAACTGTTATGCAAATGACCTTCTACGCTCGTTCTACGAGGGAAGCGACCCTAACGGGATTCGAACCCGTGTTACCGCCGTGAAAGGGCGGTGTCCTAGGCCTCTAGACGATAGGGTCAAAAAGTCGTGCAATATCGGAATTGCCATCGTTCGGCGCAAGACAAATTGGTAGCCGAATTTGTACTTGGAGGACATGTCGCCGCCGTCCCAACGGCGCCTCGCTTTCAGCGTCTCTGTCCGAGCTCGTGAACCAGCTTGGCCGTCCGCGCCGTTCCGCCTTTGTGCTCGCTCAATGCTGTATGCGCATTTTCCACGAGACGCCGTCGCGACTCGCTGTCACGGAGAAGCTCGCCAAGCGTACGCTCGAGCGAGTGGGTATCGTTAACCTGCATTGCGGCGTTATTTGAAACCAGCGTCTTCGCCAGCGTTGCGAAGTTTTCCATATGCGGACCAAACACAACAGGTTTGCCTGCGAGAATCGGTTCCACCGGATTTTGTCCGCCGTGCGCGCTGAGGCTTTTCCCGATGAACACGACAGTGGCGATGCCGTACCAGCGTTGAAGTTCACCAGTCGTATCGAGGAGCATGCAATCCGCATCGGCTGCGTTGGGGTTGAGCGCCTTGCTGGTGAGCGTGAGGCGCATTGGCATAGCGCCCAATTGTGCACGGATCTCTTGCAGCCGTTCGACATGACGCGGCGCGATGAACAAACGCAGAGACGGAAAGTGCTCGCGCAACCGCAAAAAGACCTTGGCCAAAATTTCTTCTTCGCCGGGATGCGTGCTGCCGCCAAAGATTACGAGTGAATCCGACTTAAACCCACCGGTCGCATCCCATAGGGATGCGGCTACAGCTTCGGCTTTCGCAACGTCAGGATCGAATTTGATGCTGCCGGTCAACTGGATTCGGTTTCGCGGAACACCGAGCGCCGCCCATCGTTCGATGTCGCGCCGTTCTGGTACGCACACCAAATCAAGGAGCCGGAACGTTGGCGCAACAAAAAACCGAAACCTTCGATAGCGTCGCTCAGAGCGCGGAGACAATCGCGCGTTGACGAGCGCAACAGGGATCCGGCGCGCGTGCGCTGCAGCAGCGAGGTTGGGCCAAACCTCCGCCTCGACAAGAACAATCCGCGTTGGACGAATTACCGAAAACGCGCGGCGCATGATTGACCAGTAATCGAGCGGCATGTACATGGCTTCGATCCAGGGCGGCGCAGTTTTGCGCGCCAACGCGAACCCAGTCGTGGTGGTTGTGGTCAGCACACACCGCAAATTCGGTTCGAGTGCGCGTAACGCATTCGCGAGTTTCAACGCAATGTTTACTTCTCCAACGCTCACTGCGTGCAGCCATGTTGAGCGTTGATTCGAAAGCCGGTTCCGCACCTTGCTGTCATAAATTCCCAGCCGCTGGCCAAATTTTTCGCGGTAACCGCCGCGGCGAATCATCTTGGCGAAATAGCCCGGCAAAAAGATCAAGAGTCCGAGCGGCCAAAACAGATTATATATGAAGCGAATCATTAATTGCGGATCGGCTCCAGAAACAGCACTTCTGTTGCGCCGTACGTTTTCTGCCGAAGAACGCGCCAAAGCTTCGTTTGAGGGAGAGTGTCAGTGGGCTTTTTCTCTAAAACGAAAATACCGTTCGGTTCCAGCAACTGTGGCAGACTTTCGTCATTCAAAAGCGTCTCAGCATGGCTTTTGCCGCGGTGATCTTTTTCGTAAGGCGGATCCGCAAAGATGATTTGAAATTTCTCGGAGTTCGATCGTTGACGTAGAAAATCAAAAACATTCTGGCGTCGAACGCGCCCTTTTAATTTCGTTTTGGTCAGATTTTTCTCAATTGCTTCTGCCGATTCGCGGTCATGTTCAACAAATATTGCAGAGGCCGCGGCGCGGCTCAGGGCTTCGATCCCAAGGGCGCCGCTCCCGGCGAAAAGATCCAGCACTCGCGCGCCGATGATCGCCTCACCCAAGCTCGAAAAGATGGCCGCTTTGACGCGGTCCATCGTCGGGCGAACACCGCGCTTCGGAACTGCCAGGCGGACTCCACCGGCGCGGCCGGCGATCACCCTCATGGCGACACGACCGGACTTGGCGTCGAAGTAGCTTCAGGAAGCGCTGCCTCCGGCGGCAAAGAGGGGGACGGCACAGCTGTCATCGCATCTTCAACGGTTTTCTTCTTCTTTTTCGGTCGATCCTTTTTTCCGCCGAAGAAGCTGTTGAGCATGCTGCTGATGTCACGGCCGACGACCTGCTCCACCAAGTTTGTGCTGGGCCGCTCAATCGTGCCGCCGACCTGAAACTCGATGGCTGAATAGCCCGGGTCCTCGATGCGGTGAAAATTGTCGCGAATTGCTTTGAAAAGTTGACCGCGAATTCTGTCGTTGATCGCGAGTTGCGAATTGAGTTGCAGCGTCCCGTCAAACGCAACAGTACCCGACGAGGTGAGACGAATATTTGGGGAACGCAAAACTAGCTCATCAATCGTCACCAGCCCTGGGCTCAAGTGATATTTCGCATCGGCCTGCTCGAGATGAAGCTCCTGCAGCTCCTCGATCTGCAAAATCTGCCCAAGCAACACGAGCAACTTGTATTGTTGGACGCGGCCCTCCCGCAGGAAAATTTCGCCTTGTCCTACAAGCGCCTCCGGATCGCTAGTTTTTCCCCAAGCTTGGAAACTTCCTTCCAACTTGCCCTTCACCATTCCCTTCGCGCCGCCAGCATTTTCGACAATCTGATCGGCGAGCACGTCATGAAACTTTACACTCGTAGTGAATGGGGAATCCTCCGCCTCTGGCTGGATCGCAAAATAACCGTTCACCTCGCCCTCTGCGACACGAGCAGAGATTTTCGAGAGCTCAAGGACGTCAGGCTCATAGCGAATCGGTGAACGGAGTTGTTCCAAAAAAAAACGATCTCGCAATGAGACTCGAGCAACTTTTGCATCTCCCCGCAGCGCCTGTGCGCTACGGATGTTGGTGCGAAAATTCACTCCTGCAAAACTCGCAACGAGTTTCCAGTTTTGGTCCAGGAAAGTGAAATCGCCATTCTTTACGCTTACTCTTCGAATTTCCGGAGCAACGGCCAACTTTGGCTCGCGTCCGGGTGGTTCATCCTTAACGGTCGCTTTTGGCGCCGACGGAACGCTGGCTTCATTTGTCACAGCCGGGGCGGTATTCGTTTGAACAGGCGTTGTTCCTGGTTCCGTCTGTGGAGTCGGTGAAGTCTGATTTGTCGAAACGGTATCCGGGGTTCTCGAAACAGTATGGGGGGGCGCCACTCGCGCATCCGGCAGACGCCATTTTCCTTCTGTGTTCTGCGGCCACACAACCTTGGGACCGACCAGCGAAACCTCCTTGATCACGAGTCGCCGCGAAAAAAGCGAAAGGAAGCGAACGCGCAGCCGGAATGTTCTTGCCTCCAAAAAGTCTTTCGCCCCGCCCGGCACGGTTTGTGGAATCGTGATGCCGCTAAGTTCAAGGCCGCCCCAGGGAGTGACGCTCATGCTGCGAATTTTGAGCGGAACGCCAAGGCTACGGCTCAGTTCCTGCTGAATCTTTCCTTGTGCCCCTTGTGATTGCACATACAGGTTCACGCCAAGCAAAACCACCGCACCGAGTCCAACCAATGCCCCTAGAGCGATCACTGCCAGCCGGCGCAATTTTTGCACGCCCAGACGTTACGCAGCCCCAGCTTGAAGCAAAGACCAAAGACCATTGTCATTCTGAGCGAAGCGAAGAATGTGCGATCCATTTTGAGCCGTATCCTGCAATGAAAATTAGGCCAAAGATGTTTCGCTTTGCTCAACATGACAGTTGTAATTCGTTCCTCGCATGACTGACATAGTTGTCATTCTCAATCCAACCGCGGGAAATCTCGAAACTGTTCGGGACTGGCAGGAACGAGTCGAATCAATCGTCGGACGTTGGCCGGTCCGCATCAGCTCACATGGTGGCGAAGCGGAAACGCTCGCGAGACGTGCCGTCGAGGAAGGTTTTGGACGCGTGGTTGCAGCTGGCGGCGACGGAACCGTGAATCATGTGGCAAACGGAATCGCCGGCAGCGATGCTGCGCTGGGCATTCTCCCGATGGGCACGGTCAACGTTTTCGCGATGGAGCTTGGTCTGCCTGCGAACGATCTCGAGCGTTGCTGGGAAATTGTTGAGACCGGACACGTGCGTCTTGTTGATCTACCGAGTGCGAATGGAAAATACTTCGTCCAACTCGGTGGCATTGGGCTCGATGCGCAAGCCGTCAAAGAAACCACTCTTGCGTTCAAGCGCAGTCTCGGCCCGCTGAGTTATCTCATATCCGCAGCACACATCGCAGGGCGCCACCCTCCGCAGCTTTTAATCGAGTCGGAGGACGCGCCTGTTCGGGAGGGATCGTTTGTGCTTGTCGGGAACGGGCGTCTTTACGGTGGACCTTTTCCATTTTTCAAGCAGGCCGTTGTCGATGATGGCTTACTTGATGTGGTCCTGTTCAAGCGCCTCGGGTTCCTGGAGATCATTAAATATCTTCACGATGTTGTATTCAGTTCCGACATCCGCGTTCCGGAAATTGAATACTTTCAAACACGCCAACTCCGCGTAAGCAGCGAGCAGGATGTTCCTGTGGAGCTCGATGGTGAGTTAGCCGGTAATTGCCCGGTTGACTTTCAAATGCACGAAAAAGCCCTTCCGGTACTGTCGCCTCCAACACCGCCGTAGCCTGTCACCGTGCATTTCAATGTTTGATCACATATGTGAGCAAACATTGAAATGGTTAAGAACCCCGTCCAGGCAGTGCGACAACTGGTTTTTCGCCCGAACCGCGTCATGTTCTGCGCGATGGATCAATGTGCGGGCTGGATTTGGGAAAAAGCAGCCACATCGCTAAACCCTTCGCAGGTAGAGACCACTTTGGTTCAGCTCAACGAACAATGGCCCGCCTACGCTGAGGATACGGCAGGCAAGCCGGCAAAGGCGATGTCCCTTGTCGAAGTGGTCCAACAATTTCCGTTGGGTGAAGCGGCCCTGCTTCACCTTCTCGCGGTCTCAAGCATCTGCGCGGCGCGGTTGACGCGCAATCCTGAAACGCTGCTGTGGCTCGCTCAGCCTGAGCTGTGCCTCGCATCGCGTGGTCGCGCGGAAATGTTCGCTGAAGTGCACGCTCTGACGAGTGATTCCGGGGTCGACAACAATTTCAAAGGACTACGGTTTTGGAAAGGCCGCGAAATGACGCGCGTGGCCGTGCGCGAACTGGCTGCGGTCGCACCGCTGGAAGAGACCACCAGGGAGCTTTCACAGATCGCAGAGATTTGCCTTCGTCGCGTGTTCGAATTTTGGGATGCCGAACTGCGGCAACGTTACGGCTCGCCGAAAGCGGATTTTGCGATTCTTGCACTCGGCAAACTCGGCGGAAGCGAACTCAATCACAGTTCGGACGTCGACCTCCTTTTTCTCTACAGCGACGAAGGCGAACTCACACCGCACATTTCTTATCATCAGTTTTTCAATCGACTGGGAAACAAGATTCTCGAAACATTTTCGAAGCCGCATCCGGTCGGCTCCCTGTTTCGAGCGGATCTGCGGTTGCGCCCTGAGGGCGCGGCAGGCCCTTTGGCGCGGTCTCTCGAGAGCATGGAAAACTATTATTCTGGGTTCGGTGAAATGTGGGAGCGAATTGCGCTCATCAAGGCGCGCGGAATCGCAGGCAGTCGCGAGTTGGCCTACGATTTCCTGCGGCTACATCAGCCGTTCATCTACCCGAGGAGTGTAACGCCGGATTTGCTGGAGGAGATTGCGAACATCAAGCACCGGATCGAGCGCGACGTAGTTGGGCCGGAAAAGCTGGAGCGCGATGTAAAACTTGGGCGTGGCGGCATTCGCGACATCGAGTTCGTTGTGCAAACGCTGCAGGTTATCCATGGCGCGCGTAATCCGTTTCTGCAGGAACCGAGTATGCTCAAGGCGCTCCGTGCACTGCGAGAACTGGATTTGCTCTCGCCTGATGAAGTTCTGGCGCTGGATAATGCGTATCGATTCCTCCGCCGTGTTGAGCACCGCCTTCAGATCGAAGCTGAACAACAGACCCACACCGTTCCAGACGAGCCGGACGCACTGAGCCGGCTCGCCCACAGCCTTCGCTTCTCTTCGGTCAGCGACTTCACAGCCTCACTCCACAATCGAATGGGATCGGTGCGTCCCATATTTCAACGGATCATCTCTGAAAGCCCGGCGCAGCCCGCCAAGATTACTGTTGAATTTTTCAAGGATACAAAACGAGCACAGAAGGCCCTCACAGAACTCGAACGAGGTTCGACGAGTTTTCATGTCGCGACGCGGACACGCCAGATATACCAAAGGCTGCGCCCGATTTTACTGAATTGGATCGCCAAAGCTGCCGACGCCGATGCGACTCTGAACCAGTTCTTGCGATTCGTGGAAAGCTATGGCCTGCGCAGTTTGCTTTTCGAACTGCTTGTTACGAATCCGAAGTTGCTTGAGCTGATCGTAAAAACCCTCGATGCCAGCCGCTTTGCGGGTGATCTTCTGATTCGCCGACCGCAATTACTAGAAGACATCACCCGGGACCCAACCTTTGATGAACCGCGGTCGGTGGAAGAGAATTTACATCGGCTTGATTCGTTAGGCGCAGCTGGAAACACTCTCGATCCGATACGCGCCTACCGTCAGCGGCAATTTTTGCGCATCATCCTTCGCGATGTAATGGGATTTGTCCAACCAGCAGGAACTTTTCTCGAGCTTTCCGATGCCGCGGAAGCGTGCCTGGTTTTTGTCGCGAAACTCCTCGCAAGTGAGCAATTGACCATCATCGCGCTCGGAAAGTTTGGGGGACGCGAGATCAGCTACGGCGCGGATCTGGACGTTGTGTTTGTGGGCGAGGACGTTCGTGCTGCGCAGAATCTCATGTCCGCGATGGCGCAACCAACCGCCGAGGGAAATATCTGGTCGCTGGATGCAAGGCTGCGCCCTGAAGGCGAAAAAGGCCCTCTGGTCTGTTCGCTCGATACGTTTGAATCGTATTACGCAGGCCGAGCCCAGCTCTGGGAGCTACAGGCGCTGACTCGCGCGCGCGCAGTCAGTGGTCCGTTACAAATTGAATTCATGGCGATCGCAAAAGCCGCCTGGCGTCGCGCGGGCCAGGATGCGGATCTTTTCGTGAAAATCGATGACATGGTAGAGCGAATTCGGTGGGAGCGCGGAAGCGGGTCGGATTTTCTTGATCTAAAAACCGGGGTTGGCGGCATCATTGAAGCGGAGTTTCTTGTTCAAGCGTTGCAGATGCGCGCAAACATTTGGGAACAGAACTGGGAGCGTTCGCTCGACGGGCTGCAGCAGAGGGGGCATCTGGACAACTCGACCGTTGCGAAGCTCAAGAATTCTTACGCATTTCTGCGCCGCTGCGAACTGGTGTTGCGTCGATATGACGACAGGGGCGTTTCAACGCTTCCGAGCGATCCAGATGAACAACAAAAGTTTGCCATCCGTCTTGGATATCGGGAGTTTGAGGCCTTCCGTGGCGATTATCTCGACGCTCGTCAGGGGATTCGCGCACTCTATCAACAGCAAATCACACCGGCTTAACTGCCGTCACGATTAACGTTCGCCCAAGCAACAGGGCGGGTGAATTCATCGCTCGGACGGCCCAGGCATTCCGTTCGTCAAGCGTGCGGTAGGTGCGCTTGTCACGATGATGAACAATCCAGTTTGTCGCGTGTAAAGGCACGATGAGGAACGGAAATACCAGAATAGAGCGGGGCTGGTATTTATCCACACTTACTCTCAAATCGCGGAAACCAGCGGTCATCAAGGCGTGCGAAAGATAAAACCAGCTCACTGGGTTGATGTGACCGCGCGTGGTGTGAATGGCGGATTCGTCAGGCGCGAGAGGGCCAAACAAATTATGAAACCCGGACGACAGATAGCGCAGGCGGGAGCGCAGATTCAAAATATTCGGGGTCGAAAATATCGCGACGCCACCTGGTTGGAGAACACGATAGATTTCTCGGACTACCGCTCGATAATTTTCCAAATGCTCAATCGTTTCGACGCAGGTAACGAGCGCGAAACGTTTATCGTCGTATGGAAGCGGTTCGCGATTCAGATCGACCGTGTGGATCTCGGCACCCGGAATGGAGACCAATTTATCCGTGTAATCGCATCCGAAAGAACGAAACGGATAATAAGCCCGAACCAGCCGCAATAATTCCCCAGTCCCGCTACCCACATCCAAGTGGTCTCCGCTGGTTGGCAACGCGGGCGCAGCCGCGATTGCGCGAAGGACTGCTTGATGAATCCCTGATGTGCTTAGCTCGGAAATCTCGCGTCGTCGCTTTCGGCCAAAAATCTTTCGGAGCTTTTTGGACAGCTTTCGGGTGCGCACAGCGAATTGTGAACCGTCTTCGAGCGCGCGTCGAGATCGGCAATCTCTGCGAACCGATCAGCCCGGAATGCCTTTGAGCATCTCCGCGTTGGTCGGGAATTTTTTCACAAACATTAACAGTCGCTGAATCGCTTCCTCTGGTTTGTGTCCGGCCAAGCCGCGCCGGATGAGATTGATTTTCTCCAGCTCCCACGGCTGCAACAACAATTCTTCGCGGCGCGTTCCGGACAAAAAGATGTCAATGGCCGGATAAATCCGCTGATCGCTGATTTTTCGGTCGAGCACCATTTCCATGTTTCCGGTGCCCTTGAACTCCTGAAAGATCAGCTCATCCATGCGGCTGCCGGTTTCAATCAGCGCCGTGGCGACGATGGTGAGCGAACCCGCTTCCTCGGTATTCCGAGCAGCTGCGAAAATCTTTCGTGGAGTTTCCATGGCACGCGCATCGATGCCGCCGCTCATGGTACGGCCGCCACCGCCCATGGCATTATTAAAAGCACGAGCGGTGCGCGTAATCGAATCGAGCAGGATAAACACATGTTTCCCAGCTTCGACCAGTCGTTTGGCGCGCTCAATCGCCAGTTGAGAAATCCGCGTGTGACTCTTTATGTCGGCGTCGTTGGAACTGGCCATCAGCTGCGCTGTCGGGTGCGAACGGCGAAAATCAGTCACTTCTTCGGGACGTTCATCGACCAGAAGAATAATGAGTTCCATTTCGGGATGATTCTTAGCGACCGCATCGGCGATGTGATGCAACAACGTTGTCTTGCCTGTGCGCGGCGGCGCGACAATCAGACCGCGCTGGCCCATTCCCAGCGGCGTCATCAAATCCATGATTCGCGTGGTGTAACGATCCGGGACTGTCTCGAGCTTGATCTTTTTGTTCGGGTTGATCGTCGTTAATTCTTCAAACGGACGGAGTCCCTGGTATTTCGACGGCTCTTCGCCATTGATCGTCACCAACTTCGTCAATTGGGGACCGCGGCTGCCGCGCCGGATTTCGCCGTTGATCCACATGCCGTCGCGCAAAGCGAAGCGACGTACAATTTCGGGAGTGACAAAGATGTCTTGCGGAGTCTGCACAAAATTGCGTTTTGGATCACGCAGGAAGCCGAACCCTTTGCCTGAGATTTCAATGATGCCCTCGCCAAATTCCGGTTCGGTTTGAACGGGTTCGCTGGTTTCGCCCCCCCCTTCAGCGACTTCCCGGGCGCCTCCCGAGGTGGGCTGATCGAGCGTCTCGACAGCGACGTCGCTGTCGGCATTTGTTGACGATGAATTTGGCGATTCTTCGGAATTATCGCGCCGGAAGCGATCACCGCGATAACGCCTTCGCTGGAAACGACGACGCGGACGATGATGGCGTTGCTCCGACGAAGCGGACTCAGTTTCTACCGGTGCAGGCTGGTTTTCGTTTTCTTCGTTCATAGGCTAAAGATTGTTCGCTGGGGTTTGGGGGGCAGCGCCCTGACAAGTCTTTGTAAGCAATAGTTTTTTCAGGCCGGCAATCTGGCCAGCAATTCCTCGGGAATATCTAGATTTGAATAGACGTTCTGCACGTCGTCGTCCTCTTCGAGCGCATCGCATAACCGCAACACCTGGCGCGCCACGGTCTCGTCCCTGACCGCGACTGTAGTATCCGGGATAAACGTAAACCTTTGCCCATCGGTACTGACGCCTGCCTTCTTGAGTGCTTCAGCTACGGCGTAGAGCTGATCGTGGGAAGTAGTAATAAGATATTGATCCTCCTCGATTGTCAACTCCTCTGCGCCAGCTTCCAAGGCGATCTCCAGCAGCCGATCTTCATCGATGCTCGAGCGCGGGAGGGTGATCTGTCCTTTTCGGTGGAACATGTACGAGACGCTGCCACTCGAGGCGAGATTGCCGTTGTTCTGGGTGAAAATTCTCCGGACTTCCGCACCCGTGCGGTTTCTGTTGTCTGTCGCCGCCTCAACCATAATGGCGACGCCGCCCGGTGCGTAACCTTCGTAGGTGATTTCGTCGAGTTGCTCGCCGTCTTTGCCTCCGCCTGTGCCGCGTTTGATCGCCCGCTCGATGTTGTCATTGGGCATGCTCTGAGAGCGCGCCGCAAGAATAGCGCTGCGCAGACGGGGGTTGCCGTTAGGATCGCCGCCACCGGTTTTTGCCGCGAGGGAGATTTCCTTTGATAATTTGCTGAAGATCTTGCCGCGTTTGGCGTCAATTGCGCCTTTAAAGCGTTTGACCTTCGACCATTTACTATGTCCCGCCATAGGTGTGCGGAGTTATTTAAAACTGGAACTTGCGAGCAGTGTTCACCTCGCGAGAGAAATGACTTGCGAGGGGAGAAATTTACCGCGGCAATTAATCGCACGAAAAATTATTTCGTCAATCGCGTGACGGAATATGTGCGGGTGCGATGCCAGGAGAGCGTCGCCGGGCCGTAGGGAACGGGTGGGAAAAACTGGCGATTACCCGTGTCGATGTCCCTGTTCCTGTTGACTGGGACAGTGTTCTGCAAAGGAGCGCCGTGCTATCGAATGTCGCTAATGAAGGTGAGTCAGTGAAAGCTAGGTCCAATCACGACGTTCATATCGACACGGGCGATTTGATTCGAGACAACAGTGAAGGGTTGTGGCCTGGTGCGAACACGCTTGCGCACACGATCTTGAACGTCGAGAACATAATTCCCCGGCGGCAGCGGGACCCGATAATTTCCCCGTTCGTCGGCTGTGACGCGCGCGACTTCTTTGTTGTTCTCCTGGGTCAAGACGACCAGCGGATACTCAGCGTAAGATTCCGGCGCAATCTCTGGGCGGGGCATATCATCGGATGGTTGCGCTGCCATACCGACGATGATTTTCAAATGTCCTTCGAGGAAACCTTGCTCTGCTGCATTGAGCGATGCGCTACAGGCAATCAGAAAAATTCCCAAAGCTAAAGCGACGTACTTCAGGGACATCGACACGACATCAAAAAAATAGGCGGGATAGAGTTTAACCTATCCCGCCCATTTATGAAACTAACTTCTACTGCAGACTCAGCCTCCAGGCGCCACGGCCGTGTGTCGCGGCGTACAGCACGCGCGCGTTGGAGTCGATCGTGAGCCCGTACACAGCAACTGGCGGTAGACTGCCGGCCGCCGGAATCCACGTGCTGCTGCCTGACTTCAACATATTCACGCCGAAGTCGGTCGAGATAAACAGATCACCTGTTTGCGCATCAAGCGCGATTCCCGTGACTGGCTGGTCGCCGAGATTGTTGTCACGGTTCGTCCAAGTCGCCGTATGGGTGGTTGGATCGTAGGTGACCTCGAACACGTGCCCTGGTTGCGTAGGATTATAGGCGTTGTAGCCCGAAAATGAGAGGAACGCGTGATTGGGGTTTGATGGATCCACCGCGATGCTGCTCACGAACCGAGTCGGCGTCGACGACGTGTCAATCCGATAGAAAGTCACGTTGCCTGCCGTCGGGTTGTCAGCATTCGAGGCAACAAACACCCTACCTCGCCGCAACCCCACCCAAAGCGTGCTGTTGTCGCCCGTAGTCCGTCCGAGAGCAACAATGTAACCGGCAGCACCAGGTTGCTTGTCCGTCCCGAACGAAGTGCTAGTCAGATCGGCGCCGATCGGCACCCAGTCACCGCACGGATCAGTGAATGTCCCGAAGAACTCGTTGCAGTTCGATTCGAGAAAGGCTTGATCTCCACCATTGTCCTGCGTCCGCCAGACGTGTTGGGCGCCGAAGAAGCACGTACCGCTCGCCGCCGGGTCAGCGATCAGGGGGATGTAGAAGGACATATTCTCGCCGCTCAAACTGCCTGGGTCCCCAATCCAGTTCCACCCGGTCTCACTTTCGAACGTCGGGTCGGTGCCACGGAAGGTCACGTCGATCTGTGACAGGCCCAGCTGGCTGAAGAAAGTGTGCATACGGATGTTGGGACTGGCGACATTAATGTTAGACTGCCCGCCGTCGCCAAAGATGGTAACGAACCAGCTTCCGTTGCCCTTTCCGTTGTAGGCCTGGGTTCCGTTGTCCTGCGTCCCGCCCATAATGTCGTTCAGCGGATTCTGCACATTCAGAGAAAGGCTCTGGAACTGGAGCGTGCCCAGATTCCTATTCATGCTAGAGATCGTCGTCGGCACCCTCGAGAGCCAGCTATTGCAGTCGGTCAGGTCGTCGCCGGACAATCCGCGCGATGCACACTCGCTGTGCACGTCGCTGAACGAGCCGTCTAACCTCCACATTCCACCGTCGTTGCCGATAAAAACAATGTTCGGATTAAACGGAGTCGCGCCGATTGCATGTTGATCGGGATGGAGGCTCACCCCGTTTGTGTCAATGGTCATGTCGGTGAAATTAACCCCAGCATCCTCGGACCGCTGGATCGCACGGCCGTTAGACCGGCCGCCGATCTCGCTGTATTTCATCGCGCCGCCGATGTAGACGATGTCCGGAGCGTTTGGCGGCGAATAGACCGGCATGTCGTACGAGCACTGCGTTGTGCAGTAGCTGCGCGACGCGAACCCGGGTGTGCCATTTGTTGCGCTGGAGAGTGTGGTCCAGCCGCCGTTCGTTCCACCCGTGACGAGCGTCCCAGCCGGCACATTGGCATCATCGACGCGACGGAAGGAGGCACTGGCGCCGTTTCCTGTATCTCCTACATAAACGCGGAGCGCTGCGCCATTGGGGTTCGTTGAGAACTCAGTCCGCGAACTCGAAGAGGTCCCAACCGCGCCGCCGCCCGCCGAATTGAAGATCTGGTGGAAAGCGGTGTCGCTATCCTGTGTCATCGATCTTCGATAGACACCGTAGTCGAAGAATGATGCATAAACTTGCGTCTCGCTCCCCGGTCGATACAACTCGATGTGTGAACAACCGGCGCGGAAAAAATCGCCACCGGTCGGGTTGTTTGGATCGACGACATCCTGTGTCAGAATCACCTTGTCGGTAAAAGTCGCCCCGCCGTCTGTCGATTCGTAAAGACCCACCTTCGCGGCACCCGGCGGCGTGAAGCGCCCACCGTTGACCGATGATGATCCGTGACGAGCTACGTCAGTCCCAATGAAGATGTGATTGCGATCAGCCGGATCGATTGCGACCGCTCCAATTGAACGGTCGGTCGCGACTGGACACGTGCCGACTCCGGAAGCGCATGGTGCAGTGGCGGCAGTGCTGCCTGCAACGAGAGTCCAGTTCTTGCCACCATCGGTTGATTTGTAAAGGCCTACGCCTGCCTCCGAATCGCTAGAACCATTCGGTTCGCCGGTGCCTGCATAAAGCGTTTTCGAACGTGGGTCGCTAGGGTCGAAAGCGAGAGAACCAATGGCGTTAGACGGGATACCGTTGCTCGCCGGGTGCCAGTTCGGTTGTGGGGCAAGCGCGTTATCAGCCTGCCACACGCCGCCACCCGCGGCTCCAATGAAGATTGCACAGCTCAGCAAAGTGCAATTCGGCGCAACCGCGATTGCGGTTACTCGCCCTGAGAAAATTGTGCCGGTCGTTGCGCCAGTAGACTCTGACGCTACGAGGGCGTCCGCTGGAACTCCATGCGGGCCCACCTCCTGCCAATTGGTTTGCTTACCGCCGGGTAGCCTGCCAATCGCCGCCGCAGAATTGAAGGCTGCTATCCGTTGGGCTGCGGCTATCGACTTAGCCGGATAAGCCTGATTGTCATAAGCTTCCTGCTCCGCGCCCTCAAGCGAATTCCTGTCGGCACCGTTTTCCTCGGCGGCGCCAAGAAGCGTCTTCAAATGATCGCCAAACGCGCGGGAGTGAGCGATGCGCATATCAAGTTTGGCTTTGCCTGCATTGTTTGATTTACCCACTGCCAGTGGGCCAGATGAGTTTGTCGCGACGAAGGCCATTCCGGCTGCCGCGAATAAGAGTGCGCCCGCACTTGCGAAGCGCAGCACTGAGAACAATCGATTTCGGGTGAACGAATGTGGAATTTTCATATTGAGTGTAGAGCTGATTAGTTGGGGTTGAGTTTCGACTAACTTCCCCGGTCCCAGGGAAGGCTAGGTTGCCAATCGCGAAAATAGAGTCAAGGATTTTAACCTTACATTTTCGTAATGCGGAACGGCGCGTTCTGGTCACAGGATTCAGCTGCCCGTGTTGGCACGCTACGCAAAACACGATCAGCCTAACAAGTAGACTTAAGCTGGAATAATTTTTACTTAAGAGCTTCTCGCTGCTCAGGCATTGTCGGCGCCAGCCGCGCGGGCGAAAAGCAAACGACTGGAAAATTAACGAACGCCGGTATCGACATCCATGTCTACGTGGACAGTCTGATTCGAAACCACTTTGAATGATTGAGGTTTCGCGCGCAGGCGACCCTTCGGGATGCGTCCTTGCACATCGAGGATGTAATCGCCAGGTCGGAGTGCGATGCGGTATTTTCCGTTTTCGTCCGCCGTTACACGAGCGATTTCCTTCTTACCGTCTTCGCTCAGAATGATCAGTGGGTATTCGCCATAATCAGCGCTGGACTTAGTTGCATTTCCCTCGGCAAGCTCAACCTCTTTAGCCGCGAGAATCCTCAAACGTCCCGCAAGGAAACCGAGCGGTGCGTTATCCGATGCTAAACAGCAGGCCACAATCAAAAAGACACAACCCAGCATCAAATGTTTGAAACGCATAACGTACAAAAAAATGGGCGGGATAGATTCTCACTACCCCGCCCAAGCTACAAACCAAACGTTTACGGTAGTGCCAGCTTCCACGCGCTGCGACCGTGGGTCGCGGCATACAGGACTCGCGCGCTGGGCACGATCGTCAGACCCGCGACCTCCACCATGGGAAGGCCTGTGCCAGCAGTTACCCAATCAGTTGAGCCGTGTGCCAGCAACATCACGCCGAAATCGTTTGAGACGTAGAGGTCGCCGTTCGAATCACGAGCGATACCTGTCGCTGGAAAATCCGGGAAAGCAGTCCCGCCTAGACTATCGAGCGGCGTCCACGTCGCATCAGACGTCCCGTTGTAAGTGACTTCGAACACATGGCCGGGCTGACTTGGGGTATTGAAGTTGTACCCGGAGTAGGATATCCAAGCATGGTTCGAGTTTGCCGGATCGACAACGATTCCGGTGACGAACCGGCCGGGATCGGCCGTTGCGGACGGCAATGTGTCGAGTCGCGTGTAAGTAACCGAACCTGCGGCTGCACTTGCATTCGTTGAGATGAATACGCGTCCGGTGTTCGTTGCCACCCACAATGTGCCAGTGTCGCTCGCGGTTCGCGCGACCGCCGCGACAAAGCCGCCTGCGCGCGTCGTACCTCTATAGTCAGGCGTCGGGCTGGCGCTCGCTGTTAAGTCAGTGGCGCCCGTCGGTCCGATCTGAACAAAGTCACCACAGCCAGGCTGTGTTCCAGACGTGGTGAATTCAGGGCAGTTTGCCTCCAGGAAAGCTTGGTTGCCGCCCCAGTCTTGCGTTCGCCACACGCTCTGTGAGCCTTGGAAAATCGTGCCGGCATTTGCGGAATTCGGGTCGGCAATGATTGGCGCGTAGAAGTTGGACCCTTCAGGGCTGCCGGCGATCGGCGCTGAGATGATTACCCATTTCGACGGATCGGCATTCTGGAAATTGGCATCGTGAAACTGTCCGGAGAACGAATTGAAGCGCCTGGACGAATTGGTCACGCTGAACCCGGATTGCCCACCGTCGCCGTAAATAATCTGTGGCCAGTTGAGCGAGCCGTACGTTTCGAAAGTGCCGTTGTCCTGGTTTCCGCCCTGAACATGTCTGGAGTTGTCCGGCGCCACCGAAAGGCTCTGGAACTGGATGGTCGATAATCCCTTGTTCAAGTTGAAGAGGAACGTCGGCACTGCCGATAGCAATTGCTGACAAGTTGCAAGGCTCGTGCCGGCAAGGCCGCGCGCGGTACACTGTGAAGTGATGTCCGCGAACGCTCCGCTGGAACGCGTGAGGCCGCCGTCGCCGCCGAAGATTGCTGAATCCGTGCCGGGAATCTCCACGATTGCGTGGCTATCCGGGTGCTGACCGTTCGGCGCGATGGGATTCGGCTGACAACAGCTGCCCGGCGGAGTGGGGTTCGTCGTCGCATCCCAGGTCATATCAGTGAATGTGACGCCGGCATTCGACGAACGGATGAACGCGCGGCCGTTATTCCTGCGGCCGTAAGTCGAGTAGCTAAAGGCGCCTCCCAGATACACCACATCGGGTTTTCCGGGCGGTGAATAGACAACGTTGTCGTACCAGCATTGGGCTCCCCCGATTGCGGGATCGCCGCAATAGTTTAACGTTTGGTTCGGTGCGCCTGACGTCTGCTGGAGCGCGGTCAAATCGGTGAAGTTCGCGTTGGTCGCAGCAACTGCATCATCCGTGCGATAGAGTCGCGCCTGGTTCGAGCCACCGTCACATGTACCGCAGCTGCCGATGGAACCATTGCCGACGCCCACGTACATTCGCGTAAATCCGCCTGTAATTGGTGTAACCGCGAATTCGGCACGATCGTCGTTTCTGGCAAAGTTGAGAGCCGTTTTGATCTGCGTCCAAGTCACACCACCGTCGGTCGAGCGCCAAACACCACCGCTTCCTGGGACACCGGTCGGACCGAATGCTCCACCATAGAGGATTTTGTTGGTCGTCCCGTTCCAGCCTGGATCGAGCGCCACCCTATTAACGCCGCGAATGGTTGCTTTCGGATTGGTCCCGTTGCATGTCGCAGGGCACCCGTCGCCGCCATCCCAAATGAAACTGAATGTCGCGCCGCCATCTGTTGATTCGAACAGTCCAAAAGGCGGCCGCGCCGTCGGTGGATTTGTAGTTCCACCGCCTGTTACAGAGCTCACGCCACGTACGCCGCGTGAAGACGATACAAAGAGATGATTCGCATTTGTCGGGTCGACAACAATCCTGCTTATCGAACGACCAAGAAATGCATTGCCCGGACCGTATGTGCCGTTTGGTCCGGTCCCGGGCGAGAAAGTCGTAATGGGACCGATCGTCGCACTCAGTTGCGCCCACGTATCTCCACCGTCCGTAGATTTCCAAATGCCAAGACCAGCTTCTGAATCACCGGATGCGTTAGCCTCTCCGGTACCAGCGTAAAGTGTGCCATGGGCCGCGTCATACGTAAGCGTCCCGATTGCGTTCGTGCCGAAGCTGTCCGAAATAAATGTCCAGCTCACACCACTGTTGGAAAGTGCATTAGTGGTTCGCCACACTCCACCGCCTGCAGCGGCTGCCCAAACTCGACAACTTTTGTTGCTGCAGCTTGGGTCTACTGCAAGCGCGGTGATTCGACCGGACGTAAAATACTGAGCCCCACTAAATGTCAGGATGTCTGGGTCGTTCGCTTTGTCCGGGCCGATCAATTGCCAGGTACTGGAAGTTCCGCCAGCAGCAGCTCCGCCAGCAGCGCGTTTGCTCATTGACATGCGCTGGACATGGTTGAACCCCGCTAGCGCGTTCAGGGTGGCGTGCATCGGTACATCTTTCGCGGGATATGCGCGATGCGCGTAATCTTCCATAGCTGCTAACATCGGACCGAGATCGCGGTCGCCGGGCAACGTGAGCTTGTTCTTCCCTACTTGATCGGGATCGCCTCGGAATTTAGTTATCGCGCGATGCGGATCTTGCGATGACGTCAGTGTTGAACTAGGCGGATTTATCGTGACGAACGCCATTGCGAGTGCCGCGGTTAGAAGAGTGCCCGCAATTGTGAAGCGGACAGTTGAGACGAAGCGAGTTTGGCTAAATGAACGTGGAGTTTTCATATTTTTTTAAGCTGCAGTTGGGGTTGGTTTCGATTAACTTCCCCGGCCCAAGGAGAGGCTAGGTTGCGCATCGCGAAAATTGAGTCAAGGATTTTAACCTTACATTTTTGTAATCTGGAAGCTTCATCTCTTCGAGACCCTATGGCGTTTGTCATCGATGGCGCCCGTAACCTTTTTGTGAACACGACTTACGCCGATAAACAGCAACTGATAACTGAATAAATTTTACTTCTAAACTTTCGGGGCACCCTTCACCCTCATTGCTTATGAGAATTCTTCTTGCAGGCATTCTCGGTGGAGTCGTGATGTTTGTCTGGACATCAATCGCGCATATGGCGCTGCCGTTGGGAGAAGCTGGAATCGGAGAAATGCCTAACGAGTCAGCAGTGCTTAGCGCAATGCAGAGCAGTATGGGCGAGAAGAGTGGCCTTTATGTTTTCCCGAGTCTCGGCGTTGGCAAGGACGCAACGCGCGAGCAAAAGAACGAGGCCATGAAACAGATGCAACAAAGAATAGCCGCGAACCCTTCCGGCATTCTCATGTACCATCCGCCCGGTCGGCCGTTTGCATTTGGCAAAGCGCTCGCCATCGAATTCAGCACCGAAGTGCTCCAGGCAATTCTGGTGATTTGGCTACTGGCACAGACGCGCATTGGCAGCTTTGCCGGCCGGGTCGGTTTTGTTTTGATCGCCGGAATTCTGGCCTCGATAACGACCAACGTTTCGTACTGGAACTGGTACGGTTTCCCTCGCGTCTACACCGTCAGTTACATAGTCATCGAGCTCGTCGGCTTCGTTCTCATTGGAATTATAGCAGCGCTGGTACTGC
>AF_2010_repII_A1DRAFT_10000041_pt1 | contig 18399 bp, 16 predicted proteins | sample AmaForreplicIIA1_FD_9195 | JGI IMG/M metagenome (IMG submission 9195)
GGACGAGCCGTAATGATTGACGAACAAATCGGGCCGGAACACCGCTTGCAATTTCTTAAGGAGCCCGTCCGTCATTGGCGCGCCGGCAAAGCCGAGCTTGCGCACCGAACTAGTATCAGTTTCCGCAAAGGACGGATGGTGCACGAGATCGTGATAGAGCGTCGGCACCAGATACAGATTGGTCACTCGCTCGGTCGCGATCAATCGCAAGGCTTCGGCAGGCTCGAACCGGCGCAAGCAAATAAAAGCGCCGCCGATAAGCGACATTGCCAAGAGCGAACGGACGCCCATCGTGTGGTAAAGCGGCATGACGCCGAGCGTGCGCTCGCCGCGGCCGTAAAGGTTTTGGGCGACATGCGCCAAAGCGGCGGCGCGCTCGGCACGCTGCCGGCGCGGAACGCCCTTCGGCCGCGCCGTCGTGCCGGAGGTATAGAGCATCACCGACCAGGCCTCGGCGTCGACGCGCGGGCACGCTTCGGGCGCCTCGCCGCCGGTTAGCGTGGCGAAGGACGTCGCACCGCACGAGACGCTGTCGAGCGCAATGCGCGGCAACCGCGCTGACAATCGCGATCCACCAATCGCGGCCGCCGACGTTTCCTCGTAAACAACCGCTTTGGCTTCGGCGTCGGCCANAAAGAAATCGAGTTCGCTGGCCGTCGATCGCCAGTTCACCGGAGTGATGATCACGCCGGCAAATTGGCAGGCCCAATGCAGGGTGGCGGCTTCCCAGCGGTTCTGCAGCACGGTGACGATGTGATCGCCCGGCACAAGTCCGAGCGAATCAAGTCCGGCGCCAAGGGCCGAGATGCGCCGGTACCATTGCGCATAGGTTAAACGCAGCTCACCGTCGACGATCGCCAGCGCGTTCGGATCCCGCGCGACGCTGCCGAGAAAGCTGAGACCAAGGTCGAGCATGCCACACAACCGGATCGGCGATTGTTTATCGCGCCGGATATGATAGGCCATCGCCCCGCGCTGACAAACCGCGCGCTGGGTCGGCGCACGGTCGCGCTGACCGAGTTACTCGCGGGTCGGGAACAACGCCGCCGGGAAATCGGCCGCTGAGCGGCGCCGACGTTCGCGGGGCGTATAGTCCGGATGCGGATTCGGATCCGGCTCGACAGCCCGGCGGTAGAGATGCCAGGTCGCATGCCCGAGCACCGGCATCACCACCGTGAGACCGACAAAGAACGGTATCGAGCCGATCACCAACAGCGCGGCGACGATCAATCCCCACAACGCCATCGGCAGCGGGTTCGCCGCCATAACCCGAAGCGATGTATACACCGCGACCGCGGCGCCGACGTCGCGGTCGAGCAGCAGCGGAAACGAAATAGCGCTGATGGAGAGCACCAGCGCGGCGAACAGAAAGCCGATACCGGTGCCAACCACGATGAGCGTCCATCCGCGCGGCGTGGTCAACACGTCGTGGATGAATTGCGAGATCGAAGCCGGCGGCGAATAGCCGAATACTGCGATATAGAGGGCTTCGGCAACCACCAGCCAGATCAGAAACAAAGCCATCAGCAGCACGCCGAGCGCGATGATGGCGCCGAGCGAAGGTGAATGCCGCACATCGAGCGCATGGCCTGTCGAACTGTCGAGCCCAGCTTCGCGACGCCGGCTCAGCTCATAGAGACCGATGGCGGCAAGCGGCCCGACCAAAGCGAAACCGGCGGCGATCGGGAATGCCAGCGGCAACAGCGACAGTGAATTTCCCAAGGTGATGCCGATCAGCAAAATCCCCAGCAAGGGATAGATCACGCACAAAAACACGGCGTGGCTGGGGACCGCGGTGAAATCGTCGATGCCCCGCGCAAGCGCATAATAGATATCAGCTGGCGAAATGCGGCGAACGACCGGTTGCGCAGGACTCGTCGTTGCGCCGACAAGAATATGCGAATTGGCCATAGGCGCTCCTCCTGAACTCACTTGGTGGGGCGCGTAACGGGCAGCTTCTTGTGAAAAACGATTGCCCGCAAGCGGCCCGAGCTATACCGAAGCATGATTATGTTGCCGCAGCGGATATTCCCGTCAGCGACGAAGCATGCTCGTTGTGATGGGATCATGGCATTTCGCGGCGGCCCACGCATCCCTGAACGCGTGCGGTGGCTTGCGGTTCAATTCACATTCCGGTGTGCCCGTGCCCGGCCCTCCATGACGAAAAGGGCCCCCAATCAGGGAGCCCTTTCCGCTTTGATCACCGCGCCAAACCAGTCGCGGTGAGCCACGCTAGGTTAATGCCTAGCGGTGATGGAAGTGGACGTGGCCGCCATGCCAACCACCGCCGTGCCAACCGCCCCAGCCGCCGCCAACCACGATGTTGGGGCCGCCGTAGTAGTCGTAATAGCCGCACGGGTAGCCGTTATACCCGCAGTCATAATATGCGGGCGCGCCGACTCCGACGCCTACGCCAAACGGCCCCGCGTAGAAACCCACCTGCGCCATTGCCGGCGCCGCTGCGGCCGCCGTTAACAGGGCCGCTGTACCAATTCCAAGCGCAAGCTTTCTCATTATCTCCTCCTGTGGCTGTTGCGCTCAAAAAGAGAAACGCGAGGCGGCGCGGCCACGTTCCCCGGAATACGCATTGCGCGCAGGAACTTGCATGAACAATATTTTAGAAAATAATTTGGAACCGGCGCGGTCGGAGGCTTTTTACTCGGCCGCTTGCGGCAGCGCTTCCTGCTGTTGCGGTTCCTCCTTGTGGCCGCGCAGCCAATCCTGGAACCGGTCGAGATAGAGATAAATCACCGGCGTGGTGTACAGCGTCAATGCCTGGCTCAAGGCCAATCCGCCGACCATGGAATAGCCAAGCGGTTGGCGGAGCTCCGAGCCGGCGCCCTGGCTGAGCATCAGCGCGACGCCGCTCAGAAGCGCCGTCATCGTGGTCATGACGATCGGCCGGAAGCGCAATAGACACGCTTGCCGGATTGCCTCGCGCGGGGCCAGCCCGGCGCGCTCGCGGTTGATCGCGAAATCGACCAGCATGATGCCGTTCTTCTTGACGATGCCGATAAGCAGGATGATGCCGATGATTCCGATCACCGACAGATCGAAGCCGCCGGCCAACAATGCCAACAGCGCGCCGACGCCGGCTGACGGCAGCGTCGACAGAATCGTCAGCGGGTGAATGTAGCTCTCGTAAAGGACGCCAAGAATCACGTAGACGACGACAAGCGCGGCGGCGATCAGGACCGGCTCGTTCGACAGCGCCGCCTGAAACGCCTGCGCATTGCCCTGGAAACTGCCAATCAGCGACTGCGGCATGCCGATTTCGGCGGCCGCCCGGTTGATCGCGTCAACCGCTCGGCCAAGCGCCACGCCAGGCGGCAGATTGAAGGTCAACGTCACTGCCGGAAATTGCCCGGAATGCGACACCAGGAGCGGACCAATGTGAGCGGTATCGACCCGGACCACGGTCGAGAGCGGGACCAGTTGCCCGCTGGTCGGTGCCTTGATGTAAAGGTCGTCCAGCGTTCGCAGCTTGCCCCGCAATTCGGGTAGCACTTCGAGCACGACATAATAAGAATTGTTGGTGAAATACTGCGTGACCTGATCTTGACCGAACGCGGCGTTAAGCGTGGCGTCAATCTGCGCCGGTTGAATGCCGAATCGCGCCGCGGCGTCGCGATTGATGGTGATCGTGAGCAGCGGGGCGCTGTTCTGGGCATCAGTGGCCACGTCGGCCAATTCTGGCAGCGTCTTCAGCTTCGCGGTCAGACGCGGCGCCCAGGTGTTGAGCTCATGCAGGTTGGGGTCCTGCAGCACGTATTGGAATTGGCCACGCGCGATGCGACCGCCCACGGTGATGTCCTGCGCCGGCTGCAAGAACAGGCGGACCCCCGGGACCTGCGCCAGTTTGGGGCGCAGTCGATCGATGATCTGCGATGCTGAAGCGTTACGATCGTCGCGCAGCTTCAATCCGATGATGAAGCGGCCGGTATTCTGAGTATTGCCGTAACTCGGTCCGAAGAACGAGCCGAAATCGGCGACGTCGGGGTCCTGCGCGATCACATCCGAAAGTTCGCGCTGGATCTGCCGCATCTTGTCCGGCGACACGTCCTGTCCTGCTTCGGAAATGCCGAGGATCATCCCGATGTCCTGAACCGGAAAGAAACCCTTCGGGATCATGACAAAGAGCAGGCCGGTTACGGCGACCGTCGCGAAGAACACCATCAGCGTGGCGAATTGATGCCGCAACACCTGGTCAAGGGTCCGGCGATAGCCATCGAGAATGAAATCAAAGCCGCGCTCGATGGTCCGATAAAGCCGGCCATGCTCGCGGTCGTGCTCGCTGACCAGGAAGCGCGAGCAGAGCATCGGCGTCAATGTCAGCGAGACCACAACCGAAACGACGATCGAAGCCGTAACGGTGATGGCGAATTCATGGAACAGCCGCCCGACGATGCCGCTCATCAGCAACAGCGGGATAAAAACCGCGATCAGCGACACGCTGATCGAAAGCACCGTAAAGCCGATTTCCCGCGCGCCTTTGATGGCCGATTGCAATGGCGTCGTGCCGGCCTCGAGGTGGCGGAAGATGTTCTCGACGACGACAATTGCATCGTCGACGACGAAACCGACTGCGATCGTGAAGGCCATCAGCGATAGATTGTCGAGCGAAAAGCCCGCGAGGTAGATGATCGCCGTTGCGCCAAGCAGCGACAACGGCACCGCAGCGCCAGGGATCAGCGTCGCGTGGATGCTGCGAAGGAACAACAGAATGACGAGCACGACCAGCACGCAGGTCAATGCCAGCGTGAACTCGACGTCCTTGACCGAGGCGCGGATGGTCTGCGTGCGGTCGAGAATGGTGTTCAGATGAATGCCCGGCGGAATCAATGCATGCATCCGCGCCAGCGCCGTTTTTATGTTGTCGACCGTGTCGATCACGTTGGCGCCGGGTTGCTTGAACACGAGCAACATGACGGCGGTCTGCTCGCGGTGCAGCGCGCCCAGCGTCACGTCCTGGGGCCCCGAGATGGCTTGGCCGACGTCATCGACGTGAACAGGGGCCCCATTACGATAATCAATAATCACCTTATTGTAGGATTCCGGCTCGGTGAGCTGGTCGTTGGCGGCGATTGTGAAGCTTTGCTGCGGGCCGAGCAGCGTGCCCTTGGCGGCCTGGGTGGTTGCGTTGGCGAGTGCTGCGCGTACGTCGGCTAGCGTCAGCTGGCGCGCTGTCAGCTTGGCCGGATCGACCTGAACGCGAATGGCCGGCCGCTGCTGCCCGCCGATGATCACCTGCGCGACGCCGGAGATTTGTGAAATCTGCTGGGCGACAACGTTCTCGGCGAAGTCGTCCACTTTGGTAAGCGGCAGCGTGTCCGAAGTGGCGGCCACAATCAGGATTGGGGAATCCGCGGGATTGACCTTTCGGTAGGTCGGCGGGGTGGAGAGCGTCTTTGGAAGCTGGTTGCCCGCGGCCGTTATCGCCGCCTGAACGTCCTGCGCCGCGCCGTCGATGTTGCGATTGAGATCGAATTGCAGCGTGACCACGGTCGAGCCGAGCGAACTGACCGAGCTCATTTGCGACACGCCGGCGATTTGGCCGAACTGCCGCTCAAGCGGTGTCGCCACCGTGGCCGCCATGGTTTCGGGGCTGGCGCCGGGGACGGTGGCGACAACCTGGATGGTCGGAAAATCGACCTGCGGCAGAGGCGCGACCGGTAAAAGCGGGAAGGCGACGATGCCAACAAGCGCCAAGGCGGCCATTAGCAGCGAAGTGGCGATTGGCCGCCGGATGAAAATTTCCGAGAAATTCATCAGGGATTATCCGGCTGCTGCGCCACGGGTGTTTTTGGCGACCGGATTGCGACATGGGCCCCGACGTCGAGGCGCGATTGTCCGTCGACAACGACGGTCTCGCCGGCATTAAGGCCTGCTATGGCAACGACAAGATCTTCGTCGGCCTGGAATGCCTCGATCGGCCTCTGCTCGACTGTTTCGTCGGGCTTTACGACCCAAACGTAAAAGCCATCGGGGCCGCGTTGCATCGCGACCGCCGGTATGGTGACTGCGTTCTTGCGTGTGGTGATGAGCATGCGCACGCGTACAAATTCGCCGGGCCACAGCCGGCCGTCGTCGTTTGCAAACTCCGCCTTGAGCTGAATTGTACTGGTGGTCTGATCGATCTGATTGTTGATCAGAAGAAGTTTGCCTTCGGCGAGTTGTTTCTGATCATCCTGATCGAACGCCAACACCTTCACCTCGCCGCGCAGCATCGCCTCGCGCACTCTTCCGAGATAGCTCTGCGGCAGTGTGCAAATTACCGTCGTCGGCTTGATCTGCGTGAGCACGGTGAGCGGGCTGGCGTCGGTGGTGTGAATGATGTTGCCGACGTCGATCTGGCGGAAGCCAACCACACCGTCGATGGGCGCCGTGATCGTTGCATAGTCGAGCTGTGTCTGCGCCGCCTCGATGGCGGCTTGATCGGCGTCGATGGTCGCCTTGGTGGTATCGACTTTGGCCTGCTGTTGGTCGACGTTCTGCTGCGTCTCGTAGCTCTTCAATGCCAGGGACTTAAACCGCGCCAGGTCTTTTTGCGCGGCAATCAATTGCGCCTCATCCTGACTCTTTTTCGCTATTGCCTGGTCCAGCGCGGCTTTGAACGGCGCCGGATCAATCTTGGCGAGGACGTCGCCTTGATGCACCTCCTGGCCTTGGCGGAAATTGATCGAAACGATTTGGCCATTGACCTGCGCGCGGATGGCCACAGTGTTGAGCGCCTGGACCGTTCCCAGCGCATGAGAATAAATCGATACGTCGCGGACAGTCGTTTCGGTAACCGTTACCGGGACCGAGGAGCGCGCGGCGGTTTGCGCGGCTTGCGAGCTCGTGTGCCGCCAAAAAATAATCGCCGCCGCCAAGGACGCAAACGCAATCCCAGCAACAATGAAAAAAATCTGCCGGGAATTTCGCCCGGTCATTCGCATCCCCATGGGCGTAGCTATAGCTCGCTTTCCTTAGCGCTCAAACGGCGAATTTACGCGAAAACCAGGCCTTTCCCGGCTGGTGCGGGCGCCGTGCGCCGCACTATAGCGGCTTGCGAACGAGCAGCGCATTAAACTTAATTAAGATAGCGCCGCCCGCTTATTAACGTTGTTGATTCAACGCCGCAGGCGAAGCCAAGTTCTTTAATCCCCGGTAATGGATTTGTTACCTGCCGACCCGCCCCCTGACCTAGGTCAAGAAGCCCCTTAAAGCCGTCGGATCAGCCCGGCGATGGCGGCTAGGACCGCGAACACGAGCAACACCGGAAACCAGATCAGCGCAGCCCCTATCAGCGCCAGTAGGAAGATGCCGCCAAACAGCGCCAGCATGAGCAACAGCAGCACAAAGCCGAGCGGTCCAATGCGGCTGACATAGATGCGGTGTGTGCTGCGACCCTCGTTAAATCCATGGTTTGGCGGCCACCGCGAATCGCGGTTAGGCCGATTATTGCCGGGCGGAATGATTTCGGGCTCTCGGCGCGGTCGCTCGGGCTGGTCTCGATTGCTGGGCATGTCGGGTGGCCGCGCGCCGATCAAGTTACTGGCGGCGATGCCTGGGTGGTTCTCTCGTGGTGGTCGTGGAGAAATTTTGCCAGTTGTTCGCGCAAGCTCTCGTCTTGTTCGCCTTGATGGCCGAGCAGCACGGCGCGTTCGAACAATTGCTGCTGCAGCTCTTGCGGCAATTCGCTCCACAAATCCGCGGCGGCGGCACCGAGCACGAGAAAATAGCGTCCGGCAATGTCATTGACGACTTGATCGGAATGCTTGCTCATTCGCGAACTCATAAGCGTAAGTCGAAGCGCGCTTGCTTAATCGGCGGTGACTTTCGCGGCATTATTCAAAAGCCGCGTACGCCATCAACCATACTGGGCCTGCTGTCAACTTAAGACAATAGCTGGCGGTCTGGTTCCGATCGTCACCTGCTGGCCGCGGCAGGGGCCGTATTGACCTGCTCCTTGGCAAAGCCCGCAGTCGCGGCATAGCCCCGCACGATGGCTTGGCGCTGGTCATAAGAGAGCACGGAGTCGATATCGGTAAACCCGTCAGGTGCGCGTTGTTCGACCGCGTCGATGACGCCTTCCGGTCCGCCGCTTCGATTCATTTGCACGATTTGTGCCGTCGCCGGCAAGCGATCGCGCTCATAGGCCCACAGCGCTTGCATGGGATGCTCGGCGGCAATCAAATGATCGGCGAGCGCGCGAGCATCGAGAATGGCCTGGGAGGCGCCGTTCGAACCGACCGGATACATCGGATGTGCGGCATCGCCGAGCAGCGTCACGCGTCCAAATGACCACCGCGGCAGCGGATTGCGGTCGCACATTGGATATTCCCAAAATTCCGGGGTTGCCGCGATCAGGGCTTGCGCATCGACGTGGCGAATTTCGAATCGCAGTATGTGCGGTTTTAGTTCTTCGATCCGCCCGGGGCGAGACCAATCCTCCTTGCGCGGCGGCGGCGTCGAGCCGTCGCCGATCTTGGCCACCACAGCCCAATTGGTGAGCCGCAAATCTTCGCGCGCGCCTGCGGCGATCGGATAGACAACGAGTTTGGCCGCCATGCCGCCGGCCACGATCATGGAGCGGCCGGTCAAGAATCGCGGCCATTCGGTCGCGCCGCGCCACAACATGGCGCCGTTCCAGCGCGCCGGGCCCTCATTGGGATAAAGCGTTTCACGCACCGCCGAATGAATGCCGTCGGCGCCGATCAAGATGTCGCCCGAAGCGGTGGCGCGATGCGCGCCCGTGCGGTCAAAGAAATAGGCGGTGACGCCGCATTCCTCCTGGAGAAAGGCGCCGAGGCGATGGCCGGTATGGATGTGTTCTCCACCGATCCGTTCGCGCACGGCGTCGTGGATCACGCCTTGCAGCCGGCCGCGATGGATCGAAAACTGCGGCACGTCATAGCCGGCATCGAGTCCGCGCGGTTCGCGCCAGATCTCCTGGCCGAAACGGTTGGTATAGAACAGCTCATAGGTGCGGATCGCGACCGCATCGAGCCGTTGCAAAAGGCCGAGCGCGGCAAGTTCCTTGATCGCATGCGGTAGCGTATTGATGCCGACGCCAAGCTCGCGGATATGGTCGGATTGCTCGAACACCTCGCATTGAATGCCGCGCGCGTGCAGCATCAGCGCGGCGGTGAGCCCGCCGATTCCGCCGCCTGCGATGATGACTTTCATAGCCGGATTTCGGATGCCAGATGACGGATGTCAGATTTCGAAGATCACATTCAGGGATCAAATATATCAGATTACCTCGTTCTGTTCTCTGACCTCGGACATCTACTCTGGCTGAATGCCGGCCTTGCGGATGACGTCACCCCAGCGCTCCGTCTCTCCTTTGACGAAGGCGCTGGCCTCGGCGGGCGTGCCGCCACCCGGGCCGATGCTCAGCGCGGCAAAGCGCTCGCGCAGGCCGGGATCGTGCATCGCGGCGTTGGCGGCGGCATTAAGTTTGCCGACGATCTCAGATGGGGTTTTCGGCGGCGCCGTGATCGCATGCCAAGTGTCGGAGATGCAGCCGTGAATTCCGAGCTCCTCCAAAGTGGGAATGTCCGGTAGCGATTGCACACGCTCCTTAACGGTGACGGCAAGAATTCGCGCCTGTCCGGATTTGTTGAGTTCGATCGATGTGGCAAGTTCGTTGAACATCAGATCGACATTGCCGGCGAGCAGATCGTTGACGGCCGGAGCGGTGCCCTTATACGGCACGTGCGTCAGCTTGGTGCCGGTGATGGACTGAAACAATTCGGCAGTGGTGTGCGAGGTGGTGCCGATACCCTGCGAAGCATAGTTGATCTTGCCAGGATTGGCCTTGGCGTAAGCGATCAGCTCGGCAATGCTCTTGGCCGGGAAGCCCTTGCGCACCAGAACGACGTTCGGCACGTGCGACATGATCGCGACCGGAATGAGCTCGGCGGGAGTGTAATTGAGCGACTTGTAGAGAAACGGTGCAGTAGTGATCGGCGCCGGCTGCGACGCGAGCAGCGTGTAGCCGTCAGGTTCGGCCTTGTACACTGTTTCCGCTGCGAGGCTGCCGCTCACACCCGGCTTGTTCTCGACGATGAGAGGCTGGCCGAGCGCGGCGCGCATTTTGTCGGTGACGATCCGGGTGACGGTATCGACGCCGCCGCCTGCGGGGACCGACACGATCACCCGAATCGGACGGTCGGGAAACTCGGCAGCGCTCGCCGCGCCGGCTGCAAGCAGCGGCAGCGCTGCGCCGAACGACAGGACGATGGCTAGGCGCCGCAACATCGAAGATCCCCAAAATTGCATAGGCGCACGGCATAGCGCAGATCCGGCGTTGAGTCCCGCGGCGTGCTGCCGCTACAAGAGAGCATGGGAAGGATAACGAATGAGCAGGCTCGATTTCATTCTTGAAGAATTGGTCACCGCCAATCGCATTCTGGCTAATGAGGGCATCGTCGACTCGTTCGGCCATGTCAGTGCGAGGCATCCGGACAAGCCCAAGCATTATCTATTGTCGCGGGCGCGGGCGCCCGAACGCATCGAGCGCAGCGATATTGTCGAATACACGCTTGCGGGCGAGGCGATCGATAAGAACGCTCAGGCACCCTATGTGGAGCGTTTCATCCACGGCGCGATCTATGAGGCACGGCCCGACGTATACGCGATCGTGCACAATCATTCGCCGAGTGTCATTCCATTCGGCGTGACCGCCAAAAAGCTGAAACCCTTTCTGCACATGTGCGCGCATATCGGCCACGAAGTGCCGACGTGGGATTCCCGCGACAAATTCGGCGACACCACCTTGCTGGTCAGCGATATGGAGATGGGCAGCGATCTGGCACGGCTCCTGGGCTCGCGGCCGACCACGCTGATGCGCGGCCACGGCGCCACCGTGGTCGGCCGCTCGGTCCGCCATGCCGTGTTCGTCGCGGTCTATCTGGAAGTCGCCGCCAAGCTGCAGATGCAGGCGATGGCGCTCGGCGAGATCAAATTCTTAAGCGCAGGCGAGACCGACCAGATCGTGGCGCGGCTGAACGACTACACGCTCAACCGCGCCTGGGAAAACTGGGCGCGGCGCGCGGGAAGGGACATGCAGGGGAATTGAAGCCCATGCTTGGCATGCAGCGGGGCAGGGGCATGACAAGATGCTTTAACGCGCGCTGCGCCCACGCACCCGCTACGCAGAGCAGTGGACTGCCCCCCAGAGCCCGCCGACGACAGCGCCGAGGAGAACGCCCCAACCTCCGCCGAACGCGCCGATGACGGCGCCCGTGATGGCACCCTTAACTATGTCGCCTCCACAGCCGCCGCCGGTTACTGCTTCTAACTCGATATCTGTAAGTTCTCGCAGCTGGTCATTCACGGCTTCCACTCCGTTGTCGCGATTTTATCTGCATCGTGGCCGTAATCGGATTCACAGCCGCAAATACTTTATTAAGCGCACGCTTCAGGATCGTGACGCTATCGCACTTTAATCAATGAAAATTTGTCAACTGAAGACGCGGACACTCACTCCGCCGCCAGCCGCACTTCCGGCGCGGCGTCGCGGACTTCGGCGTCGACGCTCTTTTCGTATTTGGTGAAATTGTTCTGGAACATGCCGACGAGCTTGCGGGCGGTGGCATCGAAGCCGGCTTTGTCCTTCCAGGTCTTCATCGGATAGAGCAAATGCGGCTCGACGCCCGGCACCGACGTTGGCACCGCGAAGCCGAAATACGGATCGGTACGGTAGCTCGCATTTTTCAGCGATCCGTCGAGCGCGCCGGTTACTAGCGCGCGCGTCGCCTTGATCGGCATGCGCCGGCCGACGCCATAGATGCCGCCGGTCCAGCCGGAATTGACCAGCCAGCAGTCAACATCGTGCTTCTTGACCATGTCACGCAGCATGTTGCCGTACTCGGCCGGCGGCCGCGGCAGGAACGGTGCGGCAAAACAGGTGGAGAATTCCGGCTGGACCCCGACCAGGCCTTTTTCCGTGCCGGCGACCTTGGCGGTGTAACCCGACAAGAAGTGATACATCGCCTGGGCCGGCGTCAGCTTGGCGATCGGCGGCATCACGCCGAACGCATCCGCGGTCAAAAAGATGATGTTCTTCGGCTGTCCGGCGCAGCCGCTGCGCGAGGCCAGCGGCATGAATTCGATCGGGTAGGCGGACCGGGTATTTTCAGTTCGCTTCTCGCTCTCAAAATCGCAGACGCGGGTATCCGGATCGAAAACGACGTTTTCCAGCACGGTGCCGAAGCGATTAGTCGCGGCGAAAATTTCCGGCTCCGCCTCTTCGGACAGGTTGATGCACTTGGCGTAGCAGCCGCCCTCGAAGTTGAAGACGCCCTCCTCGCTCCAGCCATGCTCGTCGTCGCCGATCAGCGTGCGGCTCGGATCGGCGGAAAGCGTGGTTTTGCCGGTGCCCGAAAGTCCGAAGAACAGCGCGACGTCGCCGGCCTTGCCGACATTGGCCGAGCAATGCATCGGCATCACGCCTTGCGCCGGGAGATAGAAATTAAGCGTGGTGAACACCGATTTTTTCATCTCGCCGGCATAGGACGAGTTGCCNATCAGGATGATTTTCTTGGTGAAGTCGATGGCGATGATCGTGTCGCTGCGCACGCCGTGCCGTTGCGGGTCGGCCTTGAAGCTCGGGATGTCGACGATGGTGAGGTCCGGAACGAAGTCGGCCAGTTCGAAAACATTTGGCCGGATCAGCAATTGACGAATGAACAAAGAGTGCCAGGCGAGCTCGGTGAAGACGCGCGTTTTTATCCGGTATTTCGCGTTGGCGCCGCCATAGAGGTCCTGCGCGTATAAGGTCTTGCCGCGCGCATGCGCGATCATGTCGTCATAGAGTAGCTGAAAATTGGCTCCGCTGAGCTTGCGATTGCCGTCCCACCACACCGTATTCTCGGTCAGCGCATCGACAACGACGTGTTTGTCCTTGGGACTGCGGCCGGTATGGACGCCGGTCTGGGCGCAGAAGGCGCCGCCCTGCACGAGCGCGCCTTCGCCATTTCTGATTGCGTGCTCCACCAAGACGGTGTCGGGCAGATTCCAATGAACGCTGGCGAGATTCTTGAAACCGAACTTATCGGCGCCATAGGCGCCGTTCCGCACACCCGTTTCCACCACCTTAAGCCTCCGCTTTGGCCGCTTGGCGCGGCTGCCTCCCGGCTATTGGTTTGTCGGCTTGATCGCCGTTTCTTTTGGCGTTTCTTGGCTCGCCAAGGAGCTGCCCCGAGCGGCCGCCCCTTGTGTACCAACCCAGCTCGCCGACAGGCGTTTCGACCCTATATCCAGCCTCTCCGCGTCTGCCAAGCTGCGAGTTCCCAAAGCCTAACCGGTTCGCGGCGGGCGTGTTCCAACGCTGCAGTGCAGCGCGAAGCGGCGGCCGAAAATTCGGCGAATTGTCAGCTTCCGCGCGCCTGTTTCGCCAAATTGGCCAAAACTTCGCGCAATTGCTCAGGAGCAGTGACGCGCTGTGGAAATTCCAAGCGAAGCACGGCATCGCCGCAGCCAAGGTCCAATCCGCCCGGATCGAGCCCGATCACCCGCCACGGCCCCGCTGGAGCACCCAATAACTTTGTTGCGTAAAGCGCGACTGCATCGCCGTGATCGTTATTCATGTGGGAAACCGCGCTCGCTTCGATTTCGAGCAGATCGCGGGCGCCGGAAATATCGGTCATGATATCGGTCGCTGTGAGATCGGCCGCGCGGGCGAAGCCGGCATTGAGATGCGCGGACTCAACAGTCATCCGCCAGAGCGCAAAATCGGCAAAGCCGGCATAGAGCTCGGCCTTAGGATGCCGCGCCAGAAATCGCCGGCGCAAGTGCGCTTCGTCGCCTGCGTCGCGTGCAATTTTTGCAAACCTGCCGAGCACGGTCAGCCGCGGGTGCGCAAGCGGATCGCCCTTGCCGGCGGCAGCGAGCAGCACCGATGCGCGGCTGTCCGCTTCAAGATTGGCGGTATGGCTGGAAAGCCGGGATACCAGGATTAGCGGCGATCCATCGCTGTCGGTTGCGACATTAACGAGTGAGCCGAACGGATGCCCGGTGTTGCGGTCGATCGTCGCGAGCGCACCGGCGCGGATCGAGCGCAGCAACTTTTTCGCTGTCGATTTGGCGTCAAAATCCGGCGTCGGCGCGGTTTCCGGCAGCCGGTCCGGCATGGCGCCCGGCAGCTGCCGGTCAGGATCAGCGCGGTTTGCTCCGTCAGGGCGGCTGGATTTGGTCATTGAGATGCTACAACGCGCTATTAGGATTTATCGGAGGGCATCATCCCCCTGGTTCCCACCGGTTCCATTTAGGGGCTCTTAAAGCCTGGCGGCTAGTACAACCACCGCAATTGCCCCGATTTTGCCTTGTCTGGTCACACTTCCGCCCCCACATGGGGATTCAAAGGCTTATGGGGCCGGGCTGATGATGCTGCGGCCGACTCATGTCAGATCATGTTAGAAGGCCGCCATGCCGACAATCGCTCTCGTCGACGACGACCGCAATATCCTCACCTCGGTTTCAATTGCGCTTGAAGCCGAAGGCTATCGGATCACCACATATACCGACGGCGCTTCGGCGCTTGACGGTTTTAAGACCGCGCCGCCCGATCTCGCCATTCTCGATATCAAGATGCCGCGTATGGACGGCATGGAGACGTTACGCCGGCTGCGCCAGAAATCCGATCTGCCGGTGATCTTCCTCACGTCGAAGGACGAGGAGATCGACGAACTGTTCGGGTTGAAAATGGGCGCGGACGATTTCATCCGCAAACCATTTTCGCAGCGCCTTTTGGTCGAGCGCGTCAAAGCGGTGCTGCGCCGCTCCTCCCCCAAAGACGGCAGCATGCCGAAGGAGGCGGACAGCAAGGTGCTCGAGCGCGGCCAGCTGCGCATGGATCCGGAGCGCCACACCTGCACCTGGAAAAACGAGCCGGTGACGCTCACCGTAACCGAGTTTCTGATCCTGCAGGCTCTGGCGAGCCGCCCCGGCGTGGTGAAAAGCCGCAACGCCTTGATGGATGCCGCCTATGACGATCAGGTCTATGTGGATGATCGCACCATCGACAGTCACATCAAGCGGCTGCGTAAGAAGTTCAAAGCCAGCGATGGCGAGTTCGACATGATCGAAACGCTATACGGTGTCGGATATCGCTTTAAGGAATAGCGAGCCCGAGATTCGGGAGCGCCGGCTGGCGTTTCGAAGGGGGTTCACACCCAATAGGTATTGGAGCCTCCGCAGCCGAGTAACAGGCGTAAATACCGGCCTGGCTGCGGCTAAAGGGTACGCGCAATAGGCTCCTGACTGGGCGGCTGACGTGCGGTAGTAATGGCGTGCGGCGTCCTGCCAGTCTTTCTCCGCGACGGGCCTGCGGTGGAGGACAGGCGGATCGCCGATCGAAACCCCGGCAGACGACGTGCTCGATCGAACCGCAGACACAGAAGCATCGACGGCGACCGCCGTCGAGAACCAGAACGAAAGCCAGCGCGCTGGCCTTGTTGAGGCGACTGCGCGCCACGGCGCCGGCATCGGCGCTTGGCTGGCGCGCGGCTGGCAGTTCTTTATCACGCAGAGCTCGTCCAGCCTCACCCGCCGCATCGTCGTTCTTAACATCACCGGTCTGGTTGCGCTTTCGATCGGCATCATCGTGCTGTCGCAATTTCGCGCCGGCCTCATCGACGCCCGCATCCAGAGCCTGTTGGTGCAGGGCGAGATCATCGCCGGCGCGATCGCATCGTCGGCAACCGTGGAAACCGACTCATCGATCACACTCGATCCCGACAAGCTTCTCAATTTGCATCCCGGCGAAAGCTACGGTCCCAACGAGGACGCGCTATACGGCCTCGATTTTCCGATCAATCCTGAACGCGTCGGGCCGATCCTGCGGCGGCTGGTTTCGCCGACCAAGACGCGTGCGCGCATCTATGATCGCGATGGCGTACTGCTCGTGGACAGCCGTAACCTGTTCGGCCGCGGCGATATCTTGCGTTACGACCTGCCGCCACCGAGCGCGGAAAAGCCCGGCTTCTTCGAGCGCGCCTTCATCGCGCTGCGGATGTGGCTCGGCCGCGGCGATCTTCCGCTGTATCACGANCTCGGAGCGGACGACGGCAAGGGTTATCGCGAGGTNGCGCGCGCGCTGGACGGACAAAAGGCCAGCATGGTGCGCATCAACGAACGCGGTGATGTGATCGTCTCGGTCGCGGTGCCGGTGCAGCGCTTCCGNGCCGTGCGCGGCGCACTGATGCTCTCGACCCAGGGCGCCGATATCGACGACATGGTCGAAGCCGAGCGGCTTGCCATTCTCAAAGTGTTTCTGATCGCCGCGGCCGTTATGGTCGTATTGTCGATCCTGTTGGCGGGGACTATCGCCGAGCCGGTGCGGCGTCTCGCCGATGCCGCCGAACGCGTTCGCCACCGCATTCGTTCGCGCGTGGAGATTCCCGATTTTACCCGCCGCCGCGACGAGATCGGCCATTTGTCGGGCACGCTGCGCGACATGACCAATGCGCTCTACAGCAGGATCGAAGCGATCGAAAGCTTCGCCGCGGACGTCGCGCATGAGCTCAAGAACCCGCTTACTTCGTTGCGTTCGGCGGTCGAGACTTTGCCGCTCGCCAAGAGCGACGAAAGCCGCTCGCGCCTGCTCACCATCATTCAACACGACGTCAAACGGCTCGACCGCTTGATCTCGGATATTTCCGACGCGAGCCGGCTGGACGCCGAGCTGCAACGCCAGGAAGCGGCGCCGGTCGACTTCGCGAAGCTATTGAGCACGCTGGTTGCGGTAGCGAACGAGGTGAAGCGCGAGGATTGCGTCAAAGTTACTTTGCGGTTCGAAGGCGGTTCCGGGCGTGGCTTCCAGGTCCCCGGCCATGATTCCCGTCTGGGCCAGATCATCGATAATCTGATCGAGAACGCGCGTTCATTCTCGCCGCCCGCTGGGACGGTTCGCGTCACCTGCCGGCGCTCACGCCAGCAAGTCGAGATTTTAGTCGACGATGACGGTCCCGGCGTGCGGCCCGAAGTGCACGAGAAGATTTTCGAGCGGTTCTACACCGATCGGCCACATCAGGGATTTGGCCAGAATTCAGGTCTCGGACTGTCAATCTCCAAACAAATCGTGGAGGCCCACGGCGGTTCAATCGCTGTCGAGAACCGCACCGGTCCCGTTGGCGCGCACGGTGATCCGCGCGTCCTCGGCGCCCGCTTTATCGTCCGACTCCCGGCGCTCTAATGTCAGTAGCTGGCGGCGCAACCGTGCACGCTTCGGCGGTGCTCGTCGGTCGACGCGCGGTCTTGATCCGCGGACCCTCCGGGGCGGGCAAATCGCGGCTGGCCTGGGAGCTGATCGAGGCCGCGCGGGGTGGTGCCGTCACCTTCGCGTGCCTCGTCGGTGACGATCGCGTCCATCTTCAGGCCGCCGGCGGCCGACTTTTGGTGCGTCCNGCCGAAGCGCTCGCNGGACTGATCGAACTGCGCGGCGTTGGCATTCTGCGGCGCGACCACGAAGCGTGCGCGGTCGTCGGTCTTGTGGTCGATCTCGCCGCCGCTGACGCCGAGCGCCTGCCCGAACGCGACCAAACCGTTGTGGAAGGCCTATCGATGCCGCGTCTCGCCGTCGCACCGACTGTCGCGGCCTTGCCGCTGGTTCTCGCCGGGGTCACTTCATGCGGTGCCGTCAATGTCTCAAAGGTGACTTAGGAGCGCTTAAGCGGTTTGGAGGCGGCACAAAGCCGGATTGGCAATTGATTAACCATAATGTTCCAAGAGTCGGTGCGGCCCTCATTCTTGACGCGCGAGGGATTCTGGCCACCTTGGCCGGAAGCGGTGCCGGCGGAACCCACTCGTTACCGCAATGCAACATCCCCCGCAGATTGCCCAGAATGCCTCTTGCGCCGGGGCTTTAGATGGTCATGATGAGCACCCTTTCGTGCGGCGCAACCGGGGCGCGCCCGCGGGGAGTTCCATGATTGGTCTTGTGCTGGTCACCCACGGGCGGCTTGCTGTCGAGTTCCGCGCGGCGTTGGAGCATGTGGTTGGCCCGCAGGACCAAATCGAAGCCATAACCATAGGACCCGACGACGATGTCGAGGAGCGCCGCAAGGACATCATTGAGGCGGTGCGGCGGGTCGATAGCGGCGATGGCGTCGCCATCTTGACGGATATGTTCGGCGGCACCCCCTCGAACCTAGCCATTTCGGTGATGAGCCGGCCCAAGGTCGAGGTGCTGGCCGGGATCAACCTTCCGATGCTGGTGAAGCTCGCCAAGGTCCGCGATGAGTGCCCGCTCGCCGAAGCGGTCGCCGCCGCGCAGGAAGCCGGACGTAAATACGTTACGATCGCCAGCCGGGTGCTGACCGGCAAATGAACGCCACCGGGCAAAGCAGCGCCCGCGTGCCCGACGCGCAAGCCGCCGCGGACGCCGTGGTTCGCGCTCTCGTCATTCGC
>AF_2010_repII_A1DRAFT_10000042_pt1 | contig 18295 bp, 19 predicted proteins | sample AmaForreplicIIA1_FD_9195 | JGI IMG/M metagenome (IMG submission 9195)
TGCCAATCGGCGCGCTTTCTAATCCCACCATTATGGCCGCATTGCATTCGGGCACAGAACGCCGCGTTGGGCGGCAGATGAGCTCTAAGGCGCACTCCTGGAATGACCAACCATGAAGGCGAAGATTTCAACCTCCGAACACGTCTACGTCGTTTTGCCGGCTAATTTTCCCAAAAGACACATCGCTATCGTCTAATCTCCTGACCAGCCTCAGCAACTTGGGCGGCAATTCTTTCGGAACTTCGTATTGTTTTCTGAGGTCTTGGCCAATTCGCGCCATGACGAACCACCACGTAAGTTCTAACTGCCTCTCATAAAATGACTGCGCTTGTGGCATGCTGGACACCCCATATTTGGGCGCCCCTCGCGCAAACATTTAATCAAATGAACCTAAGACAGTTCCCCGACATAAGCGAGTTAAGCCCGATGGAACTTTTTTCGGCAGACTTGAGCACCGCAGAAAGGATTGCTTTGGGAGTGCTGAGCCTGATCGCGTTGATTGGTTGGTGTCGCTGGCGCGGCACCCCGCAGGGATCAAGGAAAGCTGAGACCTCCCAAGGTGCCGAGGAAAAGAGAAGGTCAAGCAGGAAACTAGCCTGACCTCGTCGCGGCTGAGTAGCTTCGCAGCACATCGCTGGCCGGACAAGTGAAGCAATAAGTACCATATAAAAGTGTTGGAAACCCTCCGGGTGCGGCGAGAGCAGCGGCCTTCAACGCCTCGTGGGAGACTTCGTCTCTGAGGGTCATCTCTTCATCGACCTGATGATTAATGGTCACGTTCAATCACCCTCCCCTCTATTAGCTTTGCACAATCCTGGGCTCGATGCAGCGCTCCAGCCGCGAAGCAAAATCATCGCCGTCAATCAAATATACCATTCGCTCGATGTCCGCTTTTGAGACCAAAGCAGACATTCGTCCGCGCAACAGTGATGTCCGCTTTGTGCCAAACGCAGACATTCTGCACTGCGGTACGGAACGTCGTTATTTGATCACCTCGTCAGCGAGGGGCAGCCCAGTGTTGGCTCAATGCTGCCCGGATATCGCTATCTGTCATGCGGAGCTCAGTACTGGCCATTTTCGGAATGGCGCCAGAATGATAACACTCGGTGAATACAGTATTTCTTAGAAATATTGGTAAGCGAGGATAAAGATAATTATTACGGCCGTGTTCATCGCAATGATGAGCCAAAACAAAACCCTAGTCTCAGCACGCAGCCGCTCTATTTCATTGCTGGCCTCTCGGAATCTCTTTGAATCACTCTCAGCTTCAGGTGTCTTTGCTGCCAAATAAACGTCCACTGAGCGTTGGCGCAGATCCTCTACAATTTCTCGATTGGCATATTTACTTTTTTGGTACGAGTAAATGACCACAAAAAGCGTTACAGCTATCAGCGAGAAAACAAGCCCCCAAAAGCTCAACAGCGACAGATTTTCACGCATCTGATGGACATCAGTTCTTGGTGAAATATATCCCGCTAAAAAGTTGTGTATTCCGACAATCGCGACCACTCACCGATGAATCGCGACCAGCTGTTCCGATCGATTGCGACCAGTGCGGCGCAATGACCGGCACCGCTGCCTGCTGCGCGCGCGCAACGAGCGGCACCATGGCGGCAGCGCCGCCGATGAGCGAGATAAATTCGCGTCGCTTCATGGCCAGCCCTAGGAGCTACAGTCTACCACATCGGTAAGCTACGACTGTNCANTGCATCACGGGCGGCTGGCTCATGTCCGCTTTGGGTCAAAAGCAGACATCGGCGCATGTCCACGTGATGTCCGCTTTACCCCCAAAAGCGGACATTGTTCGGCACGATCGTGATGTCCGCTTTGCCCCCGAAAGCGGACACGGACTCCAGCGCCAATCCATCCGTTCAATGAGCGTCAGATCGCCCGTCGTCGCGTCTGTAGCTCTGTCAATCGTCGGAAAAGATCATGGCCCCAGAGGGATTGGCTCCAGGGCCAATTATTGCGGGGCCGGCATCTTGGGTGAATGACCGTCGGTGTGGCCAAGCCCGCGCGGATTGATAATCCAAACCCGCAGCGATAGTTCCTTAGTTCGAAACGACAATCGAAGGCGTTTGAACGAGGTCGACACCTATGGAATTTCATCTCAACGGATTCCGACCGGGCGACCCGGAGATTTTCGAACCGGCTGATCATTACAATGATCCGCAATCGTCGGGGCGTCTTCCCGCGGAAGTCGACGTCCTGATCATCGGCTGCGGGCCAGCAGGTCTGACACTGGCGGCACAACTGGCAGCATTTCCGGAAATCAATACACGGATCGTCGAGCAGAAGTCCGGTCCGCTGTTTCTTGGCCAAGCCGACGGGATCGCCTGCCGCACAGTGGAAATGTTCCACAGTTTTGGATTTAGCGAGCGCCTGTTAAAGGAGGCGTACTGGGTCAATGAGACCACGTTTTGGAAGCCCGACGATACCCAGCGAAGCAACATCGTCCGCAGTGGCAGGCTCCAGGATGTTGAAGACGGGCTTTCCGAATTTCCACATGTGATCCTGAACCAGGCGCGTGTGCATGATTTCTACCTGCAAGTCATGCGCAATGCACCGAACCGGCTGGAGCCGGACTATGCGCGGCGCGTGATCGATCTTCAGATCGATCCTGCAGCTTCCTCCAGCGTCAGCACGCCCACGCACCCAGTGACGGTCAACCTCGAGCGAACCGATCCCGAGCACGTGGGCCAGGTGGAAACCGTGAAGGCCCGTTATGTGGTTGGGTGTGATGGTGCGCGTAGCGTTGTGCGCCGGTGCCTCGGGCGGGCGCTTCACGGTGATTCGGCCAATCAGGCCTGGGGCGTCATGGACGTGCTGGCGGTCACCAATTTCCCCGACATCCGCCTCAAGACGGCGATACAGTCGGCCAACGAAGGCAGCCTCCTGATCATCCCCCGGGAGGGCGGCTACCTGGTCCGCATCTATGTGGAGCTCGACAAGCTCAAGGAAGACGAACGGATCGCGAGCCGGAACATCACTGTCGATTATGTGATCGCGGCGGCGCAGCGAATCCTGCATCCCTACGCCCTTGAGGTGAAGGAGATCGCATGGTGGTCGGTCTACGAGATCGGCCAGAGACTTTGCGACAAGTTTGACGACGTGCCGGAGGAGGAGGTCGGTACGCGCTCACCGCGTGTCTTCATAGCCGGCGATGCCTGCCATACGCACAGCCCGAAAGCTGGACAGGGCATGAATGTGTCCATGCAGGACAGCTTCAATCTGGGCTGGAAACTGGCATCCGTCCTCCGGGGGCGGTGCCCGCCGCAGTTCCTCCATACCTACTCAGCTGAACGTCAGGCCGTAGCCAAGGAGCTGATCGACTTCGATCGCAAATTTGCCAAGTTGTTTAGCGATCCACCGAAGGCCGCGGCGGATGCCGGCAGGGAAGGTGTCGATCTAACCGAATTTCAGAAATACTTCGTCAAGCAGGGGCGCTTTACCGCGGGGACGGAGACCAGATACCGGCCTTCGATCATCTCCGCCGAGCCGAAATATCAATATCTCGCCAAAGGCCTAGTGATCGGCATGCGCTTCCATTCCGCTCCCGTCATCCGGTTGGCGGACGCCAAGCCGGTTCACCTTGGCCACACAGTCAAGGCCGACGGACGCTGGCGCGTGTTCGCCTTTTCCGGCGCGGAAGACCCGACCGCGGCGTGCTCCGACATCAATTTACTCTGTGATTTCCTTGCCCGGTCACAGGAGTCTCCCGTCAGGAAATACACTCCGAACGGTGCAGACATCGACAGCGTGATCGATGTCCGGGCAATCTTCCAGCAGGGCCATCGCGAACTTGCAATCGAGGCTATGCCATCGTTTCTCTTGCCCCGGAAGGGCCGCTATGCGCTTCGTGACTACGAGAAGATGTTCTGTCCCGACCTGAAAAGCGGCGACGACATTTTCGATATGCGCGGTATCGATCGAGACGGCGGCTGCATGGTCGTCGTGCGACCGGACCAGTATGTTGCCCACATCTTGCCGTTCGATGCCTACACGGAGCTTGCGGCCTTCTTCGATGGCTTCATGAGGCAAGATGACTGAGCTTTTCGATGCTCTGGCCGGAGCATCTGGCAAGCTGCCCACGTGGCAATCTTCTGGCCAATGTCGGTGATGGATCAAAAGTGGACGTTTCTGAATGTCCAGCCGATGTCCGCTTTGGGTCAAAAGCAGACATCGCAGCGTGTCCGCGCAATGTCCGCTTTATCCCCAAAAGCAGACATTGCGGAGCGTGAATGCCAATGTCCGCTTTGTGCCAAAAGCGGACCAGGTGCGATGCAGCAAAAAGGGCAGTTTTCTGGCGGCCGTTTCTACTATGGTAGCTATCAGGGCTTTTCCAGACTCGATTTGAGCGCGGCGAGAAAGCGCGCTGCTTCACCTCCGGTGACGGCGCGATGATCGAAGGTGAGGGACAGAGGCAGCATGCGGTGGATGACTTGCTGATCATTGTTGACGACCACACGCCGCTCAGCGCGGCCGGCACCGACGATGGCCACCTGGGGCGGAACAACAACAAGGCTCGCAAAGCGGCCGCCAATCATTCCAAAATTTGAAAGAGTTATTGTAGCGCCGCGCAGTTCTTCCGGCGGAATCGAGCGCGCTGCGGCGTCTGCTCGCATCCGATTGAGGCCTGTGCGCAAATCCGCGCTGTCGCGCTCGCCGACATTGCGCAGCACCGGCACCAAGAGCCCGCCTTCAAGGTCAACGGCGATGCCGACATCGACGCGGCTCAGCAAGCGACGCTCGCCTGCTTCGGCGTTGTACCAGGCATTAAGCGACGGTTCCGCTTTGCATGCGGCTGCCATCGCTTGCACGAGCCGGATTGTGATATCGGTTTCCTTCGACCACGCGTCGATATCGGCCTCGTCAATGACCGTCGTCGGAACCACTTGCGCGTGCGCCAATGCCATTCGCTGCGCCATCGCGCGCCGCATGCCTTTGAGCTGCTCCGCAGGCCCCGCTTCTGTCAAGCTGCGAGCGGCGCGCTCGACATCGGCGCGCGTGATCATTCCGCCGGCGCCGCTGCCTTGCACGAGGTTGAGATCAACATCGAGCTTGCGCGCCAGGGCCCGAATCGCGGGGAGCACCTGCAACCCTTTCGTGCGACCTGGCGCCTCGACCTCGCGCGTCGGTTCGCTGCGCTGAACTTCGCCGACGATTGTGCCGGTGTCCGCACCGGCGCCCTCGCTGTACTCAACCAGCGCGGCGCCGACCTTGATCAGTTCGCCCTTTGCGCCGAATCGCCGCGCGATGGTTCCGCTCCAAGGAGAAGGTATCTCCACAACAGCCTTGTCGGTCTCCACCGACACCAGCGGCTGATTGGCCACGACATGATCGCCTTCGTTCACCAGCCAAGCCACGATTTCAGCCTCTTCGAGACCCTCCCCAAGATCGGGCAATGTGAACTGACGCGGCATGAGATTCGGTTCAAGTTAAGAAAACTTACAAGTCTTACGGACGGCAGCAACAATGCGCGCTACTGACGGCATGTATTGCCGCTCGAGTCGCGGCAGAGGTATCACCGTATCGTATCCGGTCACGCGTATCACTGGGGCCAGCAGCGATAATAGCCCGCGCTCGGCAATCAGCGCGGCAATCTCCGCGCCAAATCCGCCGGTACGCGCCGCCTCGTGCACGATGACACAGCGTCCAGTCTTGGCGATCGAATCAAGAATTGTTTGCTCGTCATAGGGCTTGAGGGTTGCCAGATCGATCACTTCCGCGTCTATGCCTTCGGCAGCCACTTCGTCCGCCGCTTCCAATGTGTCCTTGACCATCGCTCCCCAGCTGATCAGTGTCACGTCGTGTCCCTCGCGAATAACAAAAGCGATATCCAGCGGCAAACCTTCGCCTGTATCCTCGACATCACCCTTCACCGCTCGGTAGATTCGCGTAGGTTCAAGAAAAACCACCGGATCGGGATCGCGGATCGCAGCGAGTAAGAGACCATAGGCGCGTTCTGGCGCTGACGGGACCACCACGCGCAAGCCTGGGATGTGAGCGAGCATTGCCTCAGTTGCTTCCGAATGATGTTCGGGGGCGCGAATGCCCGCGCCATGTGGCGTTCGCAAAACCATCGGGCAAGAAAGCCGCCCCTGAGTTCGGTTGCGGAGCCTGGACGCGTGGTTCACCAGTTGATCAATGCAGGGATAAAGGAATCCCATGAACTGGATCTCGCCAACAGGTTTGAGCCCCTGCGCCGCCATGCCCACGCAGAGTCCCCCGATCAAAGCTTCCGACAGCGGCGCGTCGAAAACGCGCTGGGCACCGAAACGCTGCTGCAAGCCAGCCGTTGCGCGGAACACGCCGCCATTGACACCGACATCTTCACCAAAGACCACAACATCAGGATGATCCGTCAGCGCCCGAGCGAGCGCCAAATTGATAGCGTCGACCAGCGTCACCTCAGGCATTGAGGTCCTCGATTTCCCTACGCTGGCCGGCATAGGCGCTTGGCAATCTGGCGTAGAGATGGTCGAACATCGTTTCCGGCAGACGCGGACTGGTCGCCAAATAGTGCTCGATGGCCGCCGTCACTTTTTGCTCGCACTCGGTGGTGATTTTTTCCTCGTCCGCTTTGCTCCAATTCATTCGACTGACGAGATAGTTTCGCAACCTGGCGATCGGCTCCTCCTTCCAGCGCTGCTGAACTTCTTCCGTCGAGCGATAACGCGACGCGTCGTCGGCGGTGGTGTGATCACCAAGCCGATAAGTGACAGCCTCTATTAGGCGTGGTCCTTCTCCTGCACGAGCGGAGGCAATCGCCTCATCGGCTGCCGCGCGCACAGCAATGACATCGTTGCCGTCGACTTGTTCTCCGGGGAAACCTGCGGCGATAGCCTTCTGCGCAAGCGTCTGCGACGCCGTCTGCAGCCGGAGCGGCACCGAGATCGCCCACTGATTGTTGTTGACCAAGAATAGGACAGGCAGCCTGCAGACGCCGGCGAAATTCATCGCTTCCCACACGTCGCCCTTCGAGGTCGCGCCGTCGCCAAGAATGCAGACTGCGGCCCGCGCTTGTTTGCGGTATTTGAAGGCGTAGGCGACGCCGGCTGCGTGTGGCGCCTGCGAACCGACCGGAATGCAAAATGGAAAATCATCCACTGGTCCGGACCAGCGGCTACCGCGCTCGTCGCCGCCCCAAAACAGAAGGATGTCGTCCATTGTGACCCCACGCCAGAGCAACGCGGCATTATCGCGGTAGCTGGGAAGAAGCACATCTTCCGGGCGCATGGCGCTCGCAATGCCGACCGCGACTGCCTCTTGGCCGAGCGACGTGGCATAGGTCCCGAGCCGGCCGGTGCGTTGCAGGGATACTGCCTTCAGATCAAAGGCGCGGGCCAGTGCCATGCCGCGGTACATGGCGACAACCAAGTTCTGATCGGTCGCAAAATCTGGAAGATCGCGGAGGATCGTACCATCGGGCGCGAGATAAGCTCGCCGACGCACCTCAAACCTTGCGATCACTGGAAGCTCTTTTTGATTTTCTTCCATCGTGTACCCACCGAAGGCGGCTTCGCAGTCATGATCGCACTGGTCAACGGGATGGGAAAGGCTAGCTGACTTTGCCCGCCCCTCAATCGGCGCATATGTGGATAAAGTTCTTGTGCGCTACACCAAAACGCCGTCGCTAATGTCGGCTTCGGGTCATAAGCGCACATTGCAACGGGTCAGCTGAATGTCCGCTTTTCCCCCGAAAGCCGACATTCGTGAGTGCGTCGGGCATGTCCGCTTTGTGCCAAAAGCAGCCATTCCACCGCTTTGTTTGATTACCTTGTCATCACGCGCGCTGGCCACGGTTTCACCACCCCAATTCCAAAGACCTATTCAATTAGCCATTGGCCATGCGTTTGATGCTTAGCTGCAGGGTGGTAAATCGCATTGCAGCGCAATCATACAAACCCACATTTGTATCGCCAAAGCAGGACCAAATCCATGTTATCACCGATCTTGGGCTTAATTCAGCGTTGGGCGCGATATGGGCGTGTGGTGCAGGAACTATCCTGCTTGAGCGACCGTGAATTGGCTGACATTGGGATTAACCGCTCCGACATCGACCGTATCGCTAGGGGACAATCACGCTGGTAAGCCTCGGATGACTCCGCGCGCTGTCAGCGCTGGGAAACTTTGGGTGATATGTGACCAACGCTCTCGATTCCCCGCCTGCCGATCGCAAGGCCGAGCTGCTGCGCTGGTTAACCGAAGAGGGGCGTTTTGCGCCCGATACCGGTTGCCTTCTTGAGATGCTCTGCGAGAAGCTCACCGGGCTGGGGGCACCGATAGCCCGCGCCACCGCGCATGTCCGTACGCTCCATCCAGAATTCCGGGGAGTATCGCGTATCTGGCGGCGTGGACAGAGTACCGAGATCCGAACGTCGCGGCACGGTATCGAGTCTACGTCAGATTACCAGAATAGTCCCGTTCAACATGTCATCGAGACCGGACAATGGCTTGATGCTGTTCTTAGCGAAGCCACCGACCAGCGCTTTCCGATCCTCGCAACGCTGCGGGCGCAAGGCATTACGCATTATGTGATGGCGCCTCTTACTTTTTCGAATCGAATCATCAACCCGATATCGTGGGGAAGCGACGCCCCCAGCGGATTTACGGAAGCGGATGTTGAACTTTTTCGCGATCTGGTGCCGGCCTTTGCCCCAGTTCTCGAAGTGACGGCGGGACGGCGGATTTATGGTGAACTTCTTGCCACTTATGTCGGTCAAGATCCGTGCGCGCGGATTATGGCGGGCGCCGTCCAGCGCGGCAACGTCCACCACATCAAGGCGGCGATGCTGCTTGCCGACCTGCGCGGTTTTAGCCGACTTACAGATGAGCTTCCGGAGGAAAGGATCATTGAACTTCTTAATGCCTTTTTCGATCTGGTGGTCCCGAGCGTCACCGGGAGCGGAGGCGACGTCCTAAAGTATATCGGTGACGCGGTCATCGCGATCTTTCCGGTCGCTGGCGATGATCCAGCGCGAGCCTGCGCGTCGGCCTTGGCTGCGGCGCAGACAACGCTGGCCGCGCTCCAAGCTTTACCGCCTGAGATCCAGCGGCATATTTTCATCGATATCGCTCTGCACTATGGCGATGCCGCATATGGCAATATTGGGTCTGGCGATCGTCTCGACTTCACCGCCGTCGGGCGCGACATCAACATCCTCAGCCGACTAGAACTGCTCTGCAAGGATGTCGGCCGGCCACTGCTCATGACTGATGCTTTCGCCGTGAAAGTTGCGGCACCGGTCTTTGAGATTGGCCAATTCGAATTGCGCGGCTTCCGTCAGCATCAGTCTGTGTACGGATTGCGCCAGGGCCATGAGGTGCCTTCCACCCCCAAGCGGCCGAATTCGTATTTAATTGATCGGGCGATGTCCACTAATGATGCTGTAGCCGGCAACAGTGGTCGCAGATCGCTTTAATGTCTGCTTTGGGTCAATAACGGACATCAAGGCGACGTGAAGCACTGTCCGCTATACTTCCAAAAGCGGACATTCATCGAGCGCGTTGGGATGTCCGCTTTGTGCCGAAAGCAGACTCATGCAGTGCAGCAAAAATTCCTTATTCGATTAGTTCATCGGCGAGCGACATCAATGAAGCGGGGATCGTCAGCCCAAGCGTTTTGGCAGTCGTGAGATTGATAACAAACTCAAACTTGGTCGGGGCCTGAACCGGAAGTTCGCTTGGGTTTTCGCCGCGAAGAATGCGATCGACATAGCCTGCCGCTCGCCGATAGAGATCGGTGAGGTCAACGCCATAAGAAGCTAAGCCGCCCTCTTCAGACATGAAGCGATATGGGTAGATGGCGGGAATACGATGCGCTGCGACTGCATCAATGATCAGCCTGCGTTGCCCTGTTGTTGTGGCGTCCGGCGTAATGATCAACCCGGTATCCGAATCGACCGTGAGGGCGGCGACCGCCTGCTGGACGTCATCGGCACCTTGAACAGGAGCAGCAATCACGCTGACGCCAAACGATTCCGCTGTTCCTTCAATGAGGCGTAAGTAATAGTTTCCTCCGCCAGGCGAAGTCGCACGACCGAAAACAACGGCGACCCGCTTCGTGCTGGGCGCCAGGTTCTCGAGGAGTTGTAGCCACTTTCCACCCTAAAGAGGCTTCGGCATTTGTGAACCCGGTGATGTTGCCTCCAGGTCGAGCCATGCTGTCAACGAGTCCAGCGCCAACCGGATCGGATACCACGACAAATACGATAGGAATCGTACGCGTCTCTTTTCGCAGCGCGGTCGTAACAGGGGTCGCACGCGCAAGAATCACGGCCGGTTCGCGTGCTACCAATTCCTTTGCCAGTTGGGCGATCCTGCTTTCGTCGCCGTTGGTCCATAACGCATCGATCTCCAAATTTTGCCCATTGGTCCATCCGAGTTGCTGCAAAGCACTAATGAATGCGCTGTTATTGAATTTGCGAATCTTTATCGACCCGCGAATAGGGGATCAGTACGCCCACACGACGCATACGGCTTGTCTGCTGCTGCGCGAGCGCTGCGAACGGCCACACGGTTGTCGCGCCACCGATAAGCGTAATGAACTCGCGCCGCCTCATTCGATCACCTCGTCGGCGGTGCCGAGCACCGATTGAGGAACGGTCAAGTTAAACGTTTTGGCGGTTTTGAGGTTGACCGCGAGCTCGACTTTCGTGGACTGTTGAACCGGCAGATCGACTGGCTTTTCGCCATTCAGGATACGACCGGTGTAAATGCCAGCGAGGCGATAGGCGTTGGCAAGATCAGGTCCGTAGCTCATCAACCCGCCGAACGTGACGAACTCGCGCAATGGATGAATCGTCGGCATACCAAAGCGTGCCGCGAGTGCAGCAAACTTATCCAGCTGGCTATCGAAATACGGATCTGCACCGATGACGAGCGTGTCAACTTTCAGTTCAGCCAACTTGGCAAAAGCCGCGTCAATTTCTCGGCTGGTCCTTGCCTGAAGAACGGTAGTTTTGATCCCAAGCAGTGCCTGAGCGCCTCGCGCCTCGCTGATTTCTTTGGGGTTATTTGGATTACTGGGGTTCACCAACACTGCGATCAGTGTGGCGCTTGGTGCGACTGCATGCATAAGCTTGATTTGCTTAGCAACGAAACCGTCGGACATGCTCACGATGCCCGTAATATTACTGCCGGCCTGCTTTAGAGCGGTAATAAGGCCTATCTGGACCGGGTCGGCCCTTGACGAGAAGATGATCGGGATCGTTGTAGTCGCACTCTTAGCTGCCAGTGCCGCGGGGCCACCCCCTGAGATTATCACTGCTACCTTGTGGTTCACCAACGTGGCTGCGAACCATGGTAGCAAATCATAATCGCCTTCTGCCCAATGGTATTCGATGGCTACATCGCGACCATCCACAAAGCCCGTTTGATTCAGCCCATCTTGAAACGCCGCGACCATTGGCGCGTACGCGCTGGGTGACGCGCTGTTGAGAAAACCAATGAGCGGCCTTGCTGGCTGTTGCGCGCGCGCCGCAAGCGGCCACGCTGCCGCCACGCCGCCGACAAGCGAGATGAGCTCGCGCCGCCTCATTCGATTACCTCGTCGGCGCGCGCGATGACCGTTGCAGGAATGTCAAGACCAATTGCCTTTGCCGTTTTCAGGTTGATAACGAACTCGAACGTGACCGGCTGTGCGATAGGCAAGTCTTCAGGTTTGGTGCCGCGCAATATCTTATCGGTGTAGAGCGCCCCCATCCGAAACAAGTCGGAGAGGCTCACGCCATAAGACATTAGCCCGCCCGCGACGACATGCTCCCGCACCTGGCACAACCCCGCGATGCGATTCTTCAGAAGGAAGTCGATGACCGCAGGCATGTGTGCCTGATGTGCCGGATCGCTTGTCGTCAGCACTGCGTCGGGACGATCGGACGACATCTGAGCAAAGACACGGTCGAAATCCACCTCAGTTCGCGCTTCCAGGGAAATAAGCGTTATGTGGAATAGAGGAGCTGCGTTGCGCAGGTCCTCCAAAATTTCGGCAGTGGCCGGGTTGTCAGGGTTCCAAAGGTAAGCGACGCGCGCCGCTCCGGGAACTGCATCCTTAAGGATTTGCAGTTTCTTGGTGACGATGTCCGGCCCGAGTATGGTGTTTCCGGTGATGTTGCCGCCAGGATGCGCGAGGCTCGTCACCAGCCCTGCTTTTACCGGATCGCTGATCGAGATTGCGACAATGGGAATGATTTTTGTGGCGCGTTGTGCGGCCTTGGCCCGTGGTGTGCCAAATGCCGCGATGACATTCACAGGTAGTTGCGCTAGCGCCGCCGCAGCAGCATCCAATTGGCCTGGACTGCTATCGGTGCGCAGATACACGTAGGCGAGATTTTGGCCTTGCATATAGTGCAATTCGCGTAACTGCTGCCGGAACGGATCCCAGCTCGGTGAATCGTCAATAATGCCAATTCGCTGGATTCTTCCGGTGGCGCTCTGCGCGTGTGCAGCGAGCGGCCAGACGGTCGCTGAACCAGCAATTCCTTGGACGAAATCACGTCGTCGCATTGCCTGCCCCTTGGCTCAGGACTAGGCCGACGCATGTTACGATTAGGGGATTACACCAGGGATTTGCGACCAGCGAAATGGGGTTCAGAGAGCAGTTTGCACGGCAGCAATCATGAGCCGCTCATGTCCGCTTTAGGTCAATCCCAAAAGCAGACATTACACAGTACGAGCGTGACGTCCGCTTTGTGCCAAAAGCAGACATTCGCAGCTGCTAGCTCCAGAGACTCAGTATTTCCGAATGAGGCGAGCTAGAACTGGCGATGGAAAGGTCAGCTACTTGATCGCTAATGTAAAATGATTTGAACCCCCGCAACAATAATTCCCACCAAAAGCAGAGCAATGATAATTTGCTCAAGGCGCAGCGAACGTTCAGTGTCGATAATGTCTGCCAGAACCCTTCCGGTGTCGGAGATCACGCCGAGCTTACGGGTTAAAAGGTCAGCGCGTTCCTTCAGCTCGTACTCATCTTCGAGCCTAGCATAAAAACGTTCAAGGTCAGGCCGCTCCCAAAGCACATCTGGCTTTTCTGCGACCGCGACGAGACCAGACACACGTTGCTGCACCAGTAAAGCGTTGCCAATGTGTTTTAAAATCGCCCGGCGACCACCAGGAGTGCGGCCATGTTCCGCTAACTCGCGTGCCAGCGGCTCGATGACATCGAAAACGGTGCTCACATTCCTTTCGTCGTGCGCCAAGATCACATTGGTTGCTATGGAATCCGCAATGATAAGTACGTGCGCTGGCAACAGCGCTTTAAGCGTTATTGTGCCGTTAGGTGCGATTTGTTCGTCCTTGTCCGGTGCAATCTCAATCTCGGCCGTTTCCAGTTCTGGGCGTGAATAACGTCCGACGATGCGCTCACCAAGGCTTCGTATTATTTCGTCTTCTTGGAGCGGGGTCATGCCGACTAGAACAGCGACGCCAAATCGGAAGAGCACCACAAACGCGCCCTCTTCCACACGAAAGGCCAAGGGAGTTGTTGACAGAACATCGGGACGTTCGAGTCCTGTCGTATGAATGCGATCGCCCAGTAATAAAGCTCTGACGGTTACTAGGCGGCTGCTTTGACTCGACAATGGTTCACCATAAACAGTACCGCGACACGTTCCGCGTGCTTAATGTAACTCAAATTACTCAAAATTGTCCGCTTTGGGTCAGGAGCGGACATTCTGGGAGGTTTATATGATGTCCGCTTTACCCCAAAAGCGAACATCGCTTCGCACAGCAGCAAAAGTCTGCTTTGTGCCAAAAGCGGACTCATGCACTGCAGCCAAAGCGATCGCTCATTCGATCACTTCGTCGGCAGGCAATTGGATCGAGTTGGGCACCTCGATCACGAGAACCTTGGCCGTTTGCAGATTGATGAGGAACTCGAACTTGGTCGACTGTAGAACCTGCAGGTCGGCGGGCTTCGCACCCTTGAAGGATTCGACCGGCATAGACGCCGCCTTGGAGATATACATCGAAAAGGCTGGCTCCATAGCTGACCAGACCACCCGCCGCTGATACCTTACGTCATGCCCAAGCGGGTCGCTACTCATGTCCGAAAACGGCAAAAAATTAGCTACACTTGAATGCGCGCGAGGTGGGAAGTGACTTGACTCGGAACCATTCGCGTAATCGGTTCGGCTGCGATCCATAAAGCAAATAAGACGGCTTTCAGCGAAGGTCAGTATTCGGACTGATCACCTTTGACTATAATTTATTTAATGAACCGCCGAGCTGAAGGCGCGTAAGGTGAAAGTATTCATCAGCTATCGCCACGACGACAGCGCGGGTCATGCCGGGCGCGTTCACGATCGGCTGGTGCAAGCGTTCGGCCGCGATCTCCTTTTCATGGACGTAGACGCCATCCCCCTCGGAGTGGATTTCATCAAGGTCTTGCGCGAGGAAGTTGCCAAGTGCGATGTGCTGCTCGCTGTGATCGGCACACATTGGCTCGATGCCCGCGACGAAGAGGGGAATCGTCGCCTGGATAGCACGGCTGATTTTGTGCGAATCGAGATCGCGACGGCGCTGCAACGTGGCATACCTGTAATCCCGATACTGCTGGACGGCACAAAGATTCCGAAAGTCCAGCAATTACCTCAAGACCTCGAAGGACTGGCGGCGCGCAACGGGCTTGATGTACGCCATGCCTCGTTTCACGCGGACATGGACAAGCTGATTGCCGGACTTAAGGGAGTGTCGATCCCACTTGACACGCCCAACGCGTTCTCGCCGCTGCAAAGGCGCGCAACCAACCAGGCGGCTGCGAGGTCGGGAGCGCCGGGAAGCGGTCTTACGGGGCCACGGTGGATGGTGATCAGTTTGGCTGGCGCGATTGGCCTCGTCGGCGCGATAACTGCAGCACTCATCGTGAAACAGCACATAGAGCAAAGTCCCCAGCCGCCGCCGGCGTCGGTCCAATTGTCCCCTCCGGTTGTTCAGCAATCGCCAGTGATCGCCTCGGTTCCTCAGCCGCCGCCGACAAAAGTCGAACCGCCTCCGCAAACCGCTCAGCTCCAATCCGTGCCGCTAGCCGCACAGCCACCGTTTGTGCCGATTCCATCAACGGGTGAGCGCGCATTACAGCCGGGGAATAGTTTTAGGGAATGCGGCAACTGTCCCGAGATGGTGGTGGTCCCTGCGGGCTCGTTCATAATGGGCTCGCCGGAGACCGAAATTGGTCGCGGGGGCAATGAGGGTCCCCAGCATAAAGTCATATTCGCATATCGATTCGCAGTTGGCCGCTTTTCAGTGACCTTTGACGAGTGGGACGCGTGTGTCGCCGACGGGGGCTGCAACGGCTATTCGCCCCCGAATCAAGGGTGGGGCCGCGGCCGGAGGCCCGTGATTAACGTATCTTGGAATAACGTCAAAACCTATTTGGCCTGGCTGGCACAAAAGACTGCAAAGAGCTACCGGCTGCCGAGCGAGGCCGAGCGCGAATACGTGACCCGAGCCGGAACGACGACGCCGTTCTGGTGGGGATCGTCGATTTCGACCACCCAAGCCAATTACAAAGGCACCGAAATATACGGCGACGACGGTGTGCGGGGAGAATTTCGGGACCAATCGCTGCCGGTCGATTCGTTTGATCCCAATCCCTGGGGCCTCTATCAAGTGCATGGCAATGTGTCGGAGTGGACGGAAGATTGTAGGCACGACAATTACATCGACGCTCCAACTGATGGCAGTGCCTGGATTGCTCCCAATTGCAATCAACATGTTCGGCGCGGCGGCTCCATCGGCAGTCCGCCAAGTGTCTTGCGCTCCGCCTCCCGGCTCTTTAGCCGGCCCACGGACGCGTACCCCTTCCTCGGCTTTCGAGTTGCGAGGACGCTTACCCCTTAAAAGGGCCGGCCTCCTCCCGAATTTATCGCTGCCCAATCCGCACAGGGAGCGGGATCGTAGCGGGTCATACTGGCGGCTTGGAAGTGGTCAGGGGCGGCGCTCGGGCAATGTCCGCTTTGGGTCAAAAGCAGACATTGCAGAGTGTGAGACCAATGTCCGCTTTACCCCCAATAGCGGACATTGGAACTCAACTGTGAAATGTCTGCTTTGTGCCAAAAGCAGACATATGCAGTGCAGCAAATTTGACCGCTCGATCCCTTCGTCGGGAGTAGAAGAATCCAATCGACAATCGGCGGGCTGCGGAGCCTCGTAGATCGCGGCGAAGTTGGAACTGACAGAGTTCAGAGTTACTGGGCAAGTCCTACAATGGACTCTGCCTCCCGGTGCATCCGTTGCTATAGACACATTGCCGCATTCTTTTCACTGACGAAGTTAGCCGGACGCGGTTCCGCATTTGAGTTTATCGTAAGACACCCATCGGGACGATTTAGTTCTTTAGCGCAATGCAATCCATGTCGCTTCGCCTAAGCTGCTGGCAGGCGGCATCAGCGGTTTCTTTGTTGAACCCGATGAAGCGGGCACGATATAGGACCTTGTCACCCTTTTGAACACGTTCGGTGAGCGGGTGGGCCGTCGCAAGCTCCTTGCGCATCTTGAGTTGCGCCATGCCCAGATGCTGCTTCGCTTCGTCCTCGTGGTCGAAGGCGCCGATCTGGATGAGCCATTCATCGTGTGCGTGGGCCTTTACCGAGGCACTTACAGGTTCCACCTTGGTCAGTTCAAGCCCCGCCCCCGCTAACTTAACCGCTTCAATTTTCTTCGATTCAAGTTTGGCGAGTGGAGTTTGGGCAATCGGTACCGGCTCAGCGGACGCAACAACGTTGCCCGACTGATCCGCAGGCGGTGCTGACGGTACCCAACGCGTCGCCACCTGTGCACTTGGTTGCGGGGTCGGAGCGGCGACGGGGACCAGCTCTGGCATTGGCGCGAGCGATGCCGACTGCGCGGGTCTCGTGTGGATGGAAATGGTCTTCACCATTCGCGGCTGATTCGAGCTGGTGGTATTCCCACCGCGCGACAATGGCAAAGTGCTCTTCTCCATCATCGTGGTCGCGCGCGCGGACATCGGCACATCGGCAGGCGGCGGTGATGGTAGCCAACGAGCCGCCACCTGCGCACTCGGTTGCGGGGCATTAGCGGCGACAGGAGCGAGCAGCGGCATCGGTGCTAGCGGTGCCGACTGCACCGGTGTCATTGTTAAGGTAGTAGTCGTCATCGGCGGCGGCTGAATCGGATCGATGGAGTTCCCCTGCAATGCCACGGGCGCGTCGGCTAACGCTGGCCGGGGCTCGTCGCGCGGATTGCTCTTTGCAATAGCCGGCGCCGCGCGTTTGAGCGTAGGTTCCTTGATCTGAGCGCTGATCAGTTCGCGCATATGAGCGTCCCGTTGGAGCGACGAGCGACCGCCCATCACGACGGCAACGATGTAGCGTCCACCGCGATGCAGCGAAGTCACAAGATTGAAGCCTGAGGCCCGGGTAAATCCGGTTTTGATGCCGTCGACACCCTCGATAGAGCCGAGCAGCTGGTTGTGATTACGCAGCGTTTCGCCGCGATAGACGAAGGATTCAGTCGAGAAATACTTATAGTAGCGCGGAAATCGTTTCTGGATGAGGCGCCCTAACAGCGCTTGGTCTCGAGCAGTTGTGATCTGGGCGTCATCCGGCAGCCCCGACGCGTTGGTGTAAGTCGTGCGTGTCATGCCAAGGTCACGCGCTTTTTGCGTCATCAGCTTAGCGAAGCGACTCTCGTCGCCGCCGAGATTCTCCGCAACGGCCACGGCGGCGTCATTCGCTGATTTCGTGACAATGGCCTTGATGGCATCCTCCACTGCGATGGTCTGTCCAGGCTTGAGTCCGAGCTTGGTCGGCGCCTGTGCGGAAGCGTCCTCGGAGACCTTCAGCTGGCTGTCGAGCCTGATCTTGCCGGCTTCGAGACGCTCAAACAGCAGGTAGAGCGTCATGATCTTGGTCAGCGAAGCCGGATGGCGTAGCGCATCAGGATTCGAAGCCTGCAGTACAGCGCCACTGTAGCCGTCAACGACGATCGAGGCAGTTGGCGGCGAATAGTTTTCGGCGTGGGCCGCATCGCTGGTGATTGCAAGAGCCGCGGCAATCGGTGTGAGACCAAGCAAACAGCAACGAATCGCTCGGCGGGCTCTGGAACTCCCCCATGCCATCGCGCACCCCGGCGGCTCCCCATCCCATTGAGGCTAACCGGGACGGGTGTTCTCCTGAAGGGATTTCAGTCGGCCGAAATGGCTTTTTTCAAGGCACTATACAGCCCGGCGTGCGCCGGCGGCGCCAGGCCAAAATCGGAAATCAAACCGACCGGCTCGCTCATTCCCCCGGTAAACGGCCCGCCGAACTCGCTGGTCGGTTTGAGACGCGAA